>OBXM01000005.1_pt1 | contig 282015 bp, 243 predicted proteins | sample 1538141 | NCBI WGS metagenome assembly OBXM01 (sample SAMEA2580153, study PRJEB22360) | human gut metagenome | biome: human gut; feature: human-associated habitat; material: faeces | place: Denmark | collected 2008/2010 | reverse complement strand
ATACATAAATAGTTCTTTTATTTTTTGAGAAATGGAGGCGCATGCATGAGTAAACCTTTGTACCAAACGATTTATGAAGATTTGAAACATCAAATCGAAACAGGCACTGTCGCAATCAATGACACACTGCCTACTGAAAAAGAATTATCAACTACCTATAGTGTTAGTACGATCACGGTCAAAAAAGCACTGGATCTGTTAAAAGAGGATGGCTACATTGTCAGAAAGCCTCGAAAAGGTTCTGTCGTTGTCACAAATAAGAAGGCAGACATTGTTCCGAACAAACTCATTTTCGGATTGATCATCACCAACTTTACAGACTTTTTTGGTGCTCAAATACTGCGAACAGTTCTAGAAACAAATGCTGAAGAAATCAATTTCATCGTCAAGATCAGTTATGGTGATCCTGATCGCGAAAATGAGTTGATCCAAGAATTGATTGAAATGGGCATTCAGGGTTTGATCCTACTGCCGACATCATCAGAATATACCTCGCCAAAAATCTTAGAATTGATTTCTAAAAATTTCCCGATCGTTGTAATTGATCGTCTGATGGCAAATTTGCCGATCTGCAGTGTGCAAACGGATAGCTTTGCTGCTGCAAAAGAATTGACAAATTATCTCTTTGCCAAACACCATGACAAGATTGGCTTGATTACTTCCGATAGCAGTGTTTCAACGATTGATGAACGAGTCAATGGTTTTCTCTCTGCGCATGTGGATGCCAACCGGGCTGTCAGCCAAAAGCAAATTTTGTCGAGGATCGACTCTGTGGTCCCCAGTTCTTCTCGCAAGATCGAAGATGATGTGGCACTTATCGTGGCCTTTCTTCAAAAGAACCCAGAGATCACAGCTCTTTTTACCACAGAATACAATATTGCTTTACTTGCCAAGAGTGCGATTGAACAATTGGGAAGGCAAGTCCCACATGACTTTTCAGTTGTTTGCTTTGACCATCCTACCGTCAACATTTTTGACTTGAATGCTTTTATTTTCACTCATATCGAGCAAGACCAAACAGCCATCGGCAAGCATGCCATTGATCTTTTACTGACAAAAATTGCTCATCCTGATACGATTGAAAAGATCAACCTCGGCTATCGGTTGATTGAAGGAGATTCCGTTATTTCTAGATGATCGTCTGTTCCTCTATCGAAGCAGTACATTAGCGATCCGACTACAAATAGACAAAAAAACACACCTCCGTTCTGACTCGCTGAACGAGTCAGAACGGAGGTGTGTTTATTGGGATAGCTGTCATTCTTTAAACTAGACAGTCCTCCTTTTAGTTATTCTCGATGACTGCGACTTCTTTTCTTGTAGGCATCCCCGTTTGGGCACCTAATTTTTGAACAGAAAGTCCTCCACCAAGATTCGCTAAAACGACCGCTTCTTTAAATGGCACCCCATCACTTAATGCAGCCGCTAAGATACCATTGAAGGTATCTCCTGCACCGGTAGTATCAACGACGGTCACTTTCTTTGATGCCACGGTCACGATTTTACCGGAATCAACGAAACTTACCCCTTGACTGCCTCGTGTCACTACCAATTTGGTAGCGTGCGTTTGCTGCCAAGCTAGAATCGTTGCTTCGATTTCAGGTTCAGGGATCAATTCTTTACCGATCAATGCGGCAAATTCCGTCTCATTTGGCGTTAAGATATCGACATAAGGCAGTAATTCCCCTACGATATCATGATAAGGTGCGGGATTCAGTAGTGTTGTCACGCCATTTTCCTTTGCGAGCTGTAACGCATACCGAAGCGTATCTACCGGAATCTCAATTTGTACCAGCAAAACATCGCTTTCTATGATTTTATCAGCTATTTGATCTACATATTCACGATCTACCAGTCCATTGGCACCGGAGATTACAGTGATGCAATTATCTTGCGGTAATTTAAAAATACTTGCGATACCAGTAAAGATATTTTTTTCTTGTGCAACTGACTGGACATCCAGTTGCTCTTCACTTAAGTGTCGATAGACTTTTTCCCCAAACGTATCTTGACCAATTTTTCCTAAGAATGTCGTTGTTCCGCCAAAACGGGCGGCTGCAACTGCTTGGTTGGCCCCTTTCCCGCCGACAAAATAATCAATTTGATCTCCTATGATCGTTTCGCCAATTTTTGGCATTCGCCCAGTCGTGATAACAATATCCATATTCACACTGCCCAAAACTGCTATTTTACCCACTAAATCACCTATTTCTTTTGTATATATAGAACGGGCCAAACGCTTCGCGACCCGTAACAGAAGTTGTCTCTATCAAAGAAAAACCGGTTTTCTCAAATAAGTGCTGCATCGGCTTATTCGTATGGTTGGTCAGAGAATAAATGGCATCCCCTGCTTTACAAAAGTCTCTTAGACAAGTTTTCAACCAAGCCGAGCCCAACCCATTCCCCATTTCTGATGCTTTTGTCACGAGCCTTTGGATACATTTTGTATGTTCATTATACCCATGACTCTCTTCTTGCGCCAAAAATTCTGGACTAAGGGTTCCTGCACTAACGATTTCTCCTGATTCATTTTTATGAATCAGTAATTGTTTTTTACAGATATCTGTTTTGACGATCTCCTTATCAGGGTAACTGCTTGTCCATTGGCAGATCCCCTGTGTCTCCATATTTTTTTTTGCATCAACAAACAACTGCCAAATTTCATCCAGTTCTTCATGGCATGCATATATTAACTTATCCATCAAATCAATAAGGCAGTAACAACAGCGACAAGACAACTACTAGGATAATTCCTATGATCGTAGGAACACTGGTCCGTTTCAGCAAACGAACCGGACTCACACCAATCGATGACGAAACGATCATGACAACTGCTGCAACTGGTGAAATCGTCCGCGCTAAGTTAGCAATCATTTGCATTGGCAGCGCAATCAAGATACCATCGATACCGGCTTTTTGGGCAATATTGGGAATCAGCTCGATCACAGCATAGAACATGGCTAATCCACCACCACTCAAAATACCAAATAACGCTGTCGCGCCACTGAAAATCAGTGTGGTTAGAACACCGGCAGATTGAGAGTTTTCAACCGCACTCATCAAAGAATCGATCACGCCTAGACTTTGAATCGCTGTGGTGAATAAGGAACCCCCAACTACTAACATAACGACTTGGCTGAAACCTTGTCCCATTCCTTTGAACAGTTCGACTGCACTTTCTTGGGCAATCTTAAATGATTTCTTACGGAACCCTTCAATGATCAATGCTACGAAGAATGAGATCATTGTCAAAACAAAAATGTCCATCGTCACATTTTCTCTAAAAATACCAATAATTCCAACGATAATGATCAAGACTAAAGGTAATAATGGCAAAATGGCATAAAATGTCGGGACAACTTTTTCATCCGCCGCACTTTCAACTTCTTTCATCTCGACAAACGCTTCTGAACCTTCCTTTTTATCGCAATACGTTTGCCAGAAGTAGTGGACAACAGCTAAAATAAGTAAGGTTGGGATCGAGACCTTCGCATGATACAGCACATAAGTCAGAATGTTGTAATCCAACGTTTGTGCAGCAATCACATTGTCTGCTCCTAATGGTGTTGGCATGATCGTTGCGGTCATTGCAATGACCCCTGCTGCTGTCATTGATGAAATTCCAATACCTTGTAAGAGCGGATACAAAATAGCCATTAAAATAATTGCTAAACTAGAGGCACTTGGAACAACTAGAGACATCAAATTTCCTAACAGGAAAACAATCGGTATAAACAACGCTTTGGATTTGATTTTGGTCATTGGCTTGACTAAGATATTGACCGCTTTTTGATTGGCACCAATCAAATTCATATAGCCGGAATAGCCAAATAAAATCATGATCACTAATCCTGCTGAGCTAACTTGTGAGATGATCGTGTCTTTCAGTTTCAGAAAAATATCAAAGAAAGCCAGACCAGCTCCTTCTCCTTCAGGATAGAGAGGATTTCCCAATGCCACCGACGCACCTAATAAGACAATCGCACCGATAATCAAAATAAGCGCTGGATTATAACTCTTAATAATAAAATAACCAACGATACCTAAAACAACTAATACTAAAATTGCTTCAATCATTTTTTCCCCTCCTATTTACACTGACTGATTGCATGTAAAAACCATTCCTTGAATTTATTCTCATCGACATCGACACAGACACGGCAATTCTTTTCTTTGCCAAGTTTATTGTTCAGATCGATGATCGTAGCGCCAGAAGTATACTCCCCTTTTGTTTCTACTGCGACAAAGGTTTCTTTGATCTCAAACATTTCCGGACAAAGAACGTAAGCTAAAGCACAGCTGTCGTACATTTTTAATCCGGTACCAAAACTTCCACCTCGATATTTCTTGAAAAGGTGGTACATCATATCTCCAGTTTGATTCATGTCTTTGATTTTTTCGCTGTCTTCAGGATAAACCAGTGCTTTCAACCCGACATCTAATGGTGCGACTGCTAGCGAAAGACCGCTTTCAAAAACGATTTTGGCTGCTTCCGGATCAATCGCGATATTGAACTCTGACAAAATACCAAAGTTTCCTCTGCCTAGCGCACCACCCATTAAAACCAATTCTTCAATTCTTTCTTTGACTTCAGGATGCGTTTTAAGAAGAAGTGCAATATTAGTCAGTGGTCCGATTGCGATAATCGTCATCTTCTCTGCAGAAGCCATCAATGTGCGATGCATGGCTTCAACGGCACTCTCTTCCAATAAACAACTGCGATTTGGTGTTGGAAACTCGTACCCTGCCATTCCTGTTACACCATGAACATCGCTGGCATCTTTTACTTCACGAAGCAAAGGTCCAGCTGCGCCTTGGGCCACAGGAATTTTCAAGTTCCAAAAAGTCAGCAACTTCAACATATTTTCCGTCACATAATTGATCCCTACGTTTCCAGCAACTGTCGTGATTAATTTCACGTCTAACTGATCACTGAACAAGCCAATTCCTAATGCTACTGCATCGTCAATTCCCGGATCCGTATCAATAATTACTGCTTTGTTCATAAGTAAACCCCTTTCGTTTTTTGATAAAACGTTTTATCAATTGGCTAAAAATAAAAACGTTTGATAAAACGTTTTATCATTTGTTCTCCCAAAGAATACCACTTATGTAAAGCGCTGTCAATAACGAATACAAAAAAGCTTTCCATAAATTTGCGCTGAATTCTAACCTAGACAATCGTTGTGTTGATCAGTTAAACAGCTACCTCCTGATATAAACACAACGATTACCTTTTTCATTCTATCTTTGATTCCAACCGTTTGCCAACGCTTTTTTTTCGTACGATTTTTGGCGTCAATTGAAGATAACGCGGCGCTTGTTCTTTCATCGCTGATAATAAAGAAGCAACTGCTTTTTCCCCCAGAACTGTCACATCTTGTTCGACAGAAGTAAGTGGTACTTCTAATAAATCATTTAAAATCAAATTATCATAGCCAACGATGGACATTTCTTCTGGAATATTGATTCCTAACTCCTTGGCTCTTTTCATGATCCCTAAAGCAATCAAATCATTTCCCGCCACGATACCGGTGATTGCTTGATTGTTCAAAAGCTGGTCTGCTTTGTCATAAGCATCTTCAAACTGAAATTTTGTGACCACCCGCCAGCTTTCTTGCTGGGGCAGCTGCGCTTCTTTCAGAGCATCCAGATATCCTTGGTAGCGATAAATACAGTTGATATTTTTATCGGGGTTCATCATAATACCAATGTTTTGATGGCCATTATTGATCAATTCCATGGTCGCAAGATAGCCGCCTTGTCGATTATTATAAAACACTTGTCCAACCGGAAAATTATCCAACCCTCGATCAACCAGCACCAATGGTACAGAAATACTGCTTAAAAACTCTTTCAACTCTTCTTCGTAAGTATAAGATTCACTCGAAAGGGCTAGTAACAGTCCATCCACATTACGATCGATCAATAATTGAATCAATTCTTTCTCTGCCGCAAAGTGATCATCTGAATTGACTAAAATCAAAAGGTAACCAATTTTTCGCAACTGGTCTTCCAGTACTTTTGCTAATTGTGCAAAGAAAGGATTATTGATGTCTGGTATGACCAATCCGATCGTATTTGTTTTGTTTAGCACTAAACTTTTTGCCGCAATATTAGGCGAATAATTATTTTCCTTCGCTAATTGTTTGATCAAGCGTTTTTTCTTTTCCGAGATGCGAATCGGTTTGTCATTTAAGACTTGTGAGACAGCAGCGATTGAGACGCCTACTTCTTCAGCGATATCTTTCAAGCGGATCTTCACTCTTCTTCTCCTCGCTTTCCTGTTTTATTCTACGCCAGTCCTTAAGGTTCGTCCTTTCTCTATTCTATCATAGCTCTGTTTATGTAAGACATTCAGAGTCAAACGATTGGCTATTTTTTCTGACATGAGTATTTGGAATTCACCTACGTAAAGAGCGCCTATTGCGTTTTTAAAATACAGCACCCATGAAACATAACAATGACCGGACGTTCTTTTGGGTTTCGAGAAGTCCGGTCCTGTTCTTTTACACGTTTCCTTAGTTTAATCATTCTTAGCGTGAGTGATCTTGGTTCTAACTAAATATTAAATCGAACCCAATCGGCAAAAAGCTCGGGCCAACGAACCACCGAGTCTTCAATGGCGTGTTCGCCACCACTGGCCGTTTCTTTGGTTCCGAGACTTAGACCATGCCCACCTCTAGGAAAAATGTGTAATTCATAAGGAATGTCAAACTTACGCAGTTGTTTTGCAAACAAGAGACTGTTTTCTGCCGGTACCAGACCATCTTCCAATGTGTGCCATAAAAATGTTGGTGGTGTGTTGCGACTTACTTGCTTTTCAAGGGAAAGCTGCGCCTTTTGTTCTTCATAACGGTTTCCTAAAAGAGCACGGAAAGACCCTTCATGAGCAAATTCACCGCTTGAAAGAACCGGATAACTTAGCAACAACCCATTTGGGCGCCATTCGTGATTGGCTCCTGACAATGTTTCTGTTAAAAAGTCTTCTTGCCAAAATACGCCCAAACTTGCTGCTAAATGCCCACCAGCCGAAAAGCCCGCGACAATGATTTTCTCCGGATCAACGTGCCACTGTGAATGATTTTGGCGAATCAATTGAACGCTCGCAGCAAGCTCTTGCAATGCTAATGGGTACACATGGGGTTTGATACTATAGTGGAAAACAAATGCCTGAAACCCAAAACTCATCATCTTGATTGCTATGGGTTCAGCCTCACGGTCTGATAAAAACTCATAGCCTCCGCCAGGACAAATAATGATTGCCGGTCGCAACCGATCCTGCTCCATCTCTTCAGAGTTGTCAATCACATAGGTAGTAAGCGTTGCTTCACTTTTAGAAAACGGTTGGATCACTTCATGGATCATAGTAATTGCCTCATTTCATGATAATTTTGCTAACAACTGGTTCTTTGATTTGTAGATGAGTATACTAGATTTTTAGACCAGCTGTAGTTACTTGTCAAGTCAAGGAACGATCGATGGCGAATTTCTCTTGGTTTTTTCAAAGGGGTTGCCGACAATTTGAGAATAGGTATCCCAGATCGAAAGTCCTTTGCCCCTTCATTCCAGGCTCCTTCAATCTGGTACGCGGCAGCAATCGCCCCATGAAAATCCCGAGGAAAAAGAATCCCATTTGCTGTAAGACCTGTTCATAATCCTTCCCAGCAATCACAATAAAACGATTACATATGATCGTATCATATTTTCAATCATACATAACAGATTTTTGTTTTTTTCATAAAAAAAACTGTGGCATAAGTTGAACAAATAATTACCCGATCAGAACGGTCGTCTCCTGACGAAAATGGTCGATTTGCCTCAAAAAGCCATAACTTGCTGACTTCTCTGGTAGCAATTAGGTAGTTATCTGTTTCGGCTTATGTCACAGCCTATTTCATTAAATCAAGTAATCATTCAAACGAGATTTCACGTATTCAATGTGGCTAGATTCCAGCCCCACTTGATCATGTGCCAATGCGTAATCCGTTAAGCTTTCAAGATCCTCCTGATCTGCCACGATCTTTGCACCGATCCCTACGTTAAATGAGGCATAGCGTTTTTCCTTCAATTCATCTAAGAAACGATCTTCTTTGATTTTTGCTGCGGCTTTCAATGCTCGTGCATAGGTATCCATCCCAGCAATATGTGCCAATAGCAAGTCTTCCATTTCAAAAGATGAACGACGGACTTTGGAGTCAAAATTGATCCCGCCTGGTGCGATACCGCCATTTTCCAATACTTCGTATAATGCCAGCGTTGAGTCAAAAACATTCGTTGGAAATTCATCGGTGTCCCATCCTAGAAGCATATCTCCTTGGTTAGCATCTAAAGATCCTAATGCATTATAGCTACGAGCAACAGCAATTTCATGTTCAAACGTGTGCCCAGCTAAAGTTGCATGATTGGCTTCAAGATTCAACTTGAAGTCGCCTTCTAAGCCATAATGTTGGATAAAGGCCATCGTCGTTGCGGCATCAAAGTCATATTGATGTTTCGACGGTTCTTTTGGTTTAGGCTCTAATAGAAATTGCGGTTTGTGACCAATTTTTTCTCCATAAGCAATTGCCATTTTAAATAGGCGGGCAATATTGTCTTGTTCGAGTTTCATATCTGTGTTCAACAACGTTTCGTACCCTTCACGACCACCCCAAAAGACGTAGTTTTCGCCGCCTAGTTTTTTAGAGATATCTAACCCTTTTTTGACTTGGGCAGCTGCATAGGCATAGACTTCTGCATTGTTCGTTGAAGCAGCACCGTTGTTAAATCGTGGGTGAGAAAACATATTGGCTGTGTTCCATAACAATTTGATGCCTGTTTGATCCATCTTTTCTTTGATCAGGTCTGTGATCACATCTAAATTTTGGAAGAACTCCTCTAAAGTTTCACCAGCTGGTGCTACATCAACATCATGGAAACAGAAGAATTCAGCGCCTAGCTTCTCGCAAATTTCAAAGAATGCTTCTACTCGATTTTTCGCGGTTTCCATTTCCGTTTCACCGAACCAAGTGCGCTGATTGACCGGTGCTCCGAAAGGATCTGAACCATCTTGTGTCATAGTATGCCAGTAGGCAATCGCAAACCGTAAATGGTCTTTCATTTTCTTGCCTAGGACTACTTCTTCTGCATCATAATGCCGAAAAGCAAACATATTGGCCGTTTCTGGACCTTCATACTTGATTTTATCAATCGTTGGAAAATAATTCATTTTGGTTCCTCCATTTTTAGTTTTTTAACATAACAAACTAACTTACTTATAAAATAAGTTACATGAAACCTTTAGTAGTGGCGATTCTTTCGTTGATTACTCTGACTGCAATGCTGCCAATTCGCGACAAAGAGGTGCTGTTTGTTGATACACTTTATGATAAACAGAATAGATCCGTTGATACTCCGTTACATTTTCTGCGATTGGCTGGATTACTGACCCATACTTTACAAAAGCCTTCACACAAGCCGCTTCGTCAGGATAAAGTCCGCTTCCGATTGCCGCTAACATCGCGGCCCCCATGCCGGGACCTTGCTCTGTGGATAATGTTGTGATCTCTGCAGCAAAAATATCCGCCTGCATCTGAAGCCACTCTTTGTTTTTCGCACCCCCACCAACAGAAACGATTTTGCTAAATTTCCGTTTTGCTTCTTCTTCCATGATCAGTTGAGAGTCTTTCAGAGAAAAAGTGATGCCTTCCAAGACCGCTCGGCTGAAATGCCGACGTCGGTGATGGGTATCGATCCCTATGAAGCTTCCTCTGACAGTGCTGTCCGTATAAGGAGTTCGTTCACCAACAATATAAGGGGTGAACAGCAGACCATCTGCTCCGGGAGAAACCTCCCCAATATCTGCTAGCAATTCGGAGAAGTCTACTCCTTCTGCGAATGTATCTCGGTACCAACTTAGTGAGTTACCGGCAGCTAGTGTGACACCCATCGAGTATTGTTTTTTTGCCACTGCATGATTGAAAACATGCAATTTCCCTTGGTAATCAACCTTCTGCGCTTCAAAAGATAAGAATACACCGCTAGTACCGATCGATACCATCCCAATGCCTTCGTCAATAATCCCAGATCCTAGCGCGGCACATGCGTTATCGGCGCCGCCAGCAAAGATTTTGACTTCTTTTTCAAAGCCAAATTCTGTTTGTAAATCAGGGACCAGTGTCCCGACTTCAGCTGCTGATTCAAAAAGTGTCGGTAAGATTTCTTCTGGAATAGCAAACTTGTTGAGGATTTCTGCAGACCAACAGCTCTTCTCACTGTCCAGTAGTAATGTCCCAGCTGCATCCGAATAATCCATTGAATAGGTACCTGATAGCCACAATGCTAAGAAATCTTTCGGCAGCATCAAGTGCTGGACCTTCTGCCAGTTCTCAGGCTCATGTTCTTGAACCCAACAAATTTTAGGTAATGTGAATCCTTCTAGTGCAATGTTCTTTGTGATTGAAAGAATCTCTGGCATCTCTTCCATGATTCGCTGACATTGCTTCGTCGTCCGAACATCGTTCCACAAAATTGCTGGTCGAATGACCTTGTTTTGTTCGTCTAGCAAGACTAAACTGTGCATTTGTCCTGAAAAGCTGATGCCGATCAATTCTTTGCGCAACTCAGGCACTTTATCGATCAACGCTTTAATGACTGCATGAGCCGCTTGACGCCAATGATTAGGATCTTGCTCACTGAATCCAGGTCGGGGGGACGACAATGGATAGTCTGCACTAGCAGTGTCAATCAGATTCCCTGAGTGATCAAAAACCAATCCTTTCAAAGAACTCGTTCCTAGATCCAGTCCTAGTAAATAAGCCATATTCTTCTCCTTTGCTACTGATGAAATTCTTATTTGTTATGGTTTACAAAATATTGCTTTTAGGTTAATTTGCTTAAAAAACTAACTAATTGGATAGTAAACGACCCATCCATTTTTGTCAAGCGCTTTCAACAGTTATTTGAGACTTTTTTAAGCACCTAACTGAGGAATATCTCCTTTTACAGATAAACTTGCACTTTATTAATTTGCACGGTAAACTAACATTACTATAGACGAAGAAGGAGATACTATGATTATTAACAAAAGGGGCATCCGAGAGCAGAATGAAGCTGCCGTCCTGAAAACCATCATTGATAACGAACATATTTCTAGAGCTGAAGTTTCCAACTTAACGAATCTTAACAAAGCCTCTGTTTCGCAAATAATGAAAAAATTGATTGAAACCGATTTTGTCAAAGAAGTAGGAATTGGTGATTCCACATCGATTGGCGGACGCAAACCTATCCAGCTTCAGTTCAATCATCAAAGCAGCTTAGCGATTACGTTTGATATTGGTTATAATTATGTCAATGGCATGCTATCTTATATCAATGGTCAACGAATAGCCATTTTGGAAAAACAAGATATCTTGATTACAAAAGACAACGTATTCACCACGATTGATTCGATAATGGCTGAATTTACCCCCAAGATGCCTCCTACTACCCATGGATTGGTTGGTATTTGTTTAGCGATCCACGGTATCGTTAATCAGGAGAACATCACTTTTACGCCCTATTATGATCTGGAACACATTGATTTGGTCTCTCCTCTTAGTCAGAAATACCATACCGCAGTCTATATCGAAAATGAAGCAAATTTGACTGCATTAGGAGAGTATTGCTTTTCGTCTGATTCAACTAATCTGCTCAGTGTCAGTATTCATAGCGGCATCGGTGTCGGCATCATTGTAAATGGACGTTTACAGACAGGAACTCACGGAACAGCTGGAGAAGTGGGTCATTCTACATTGTTCCCTCATGGAAACCTTTGTCCTTGTGGAAATCGCGGGTGTTTAGAGCAATACGCTTCTAATAAAGTTTTATTCGATACCTACAGTCACTATACAAAAAAAGAGCTTGTCAATTCAGATATTTTTGCAAAGGCTATTCGTTCTGGCGAGAAATCAGCGCTTGAACTAGCACAACAAAATGTCGAATTTTTGAGTATCGGCTTAAATAATGTCATTACATTTTTCGATCCTGAAGAGGTTTATATCAACAGCTCTGTCTATCGCAAAATCCCTCAATTGACCAAAGACCTGCAACAAAAATTAACCAGTCAGTTCACTCAGAATACGAAAATCAAAAACAGTCGTTTGGGCGAACAGGCACCTCTGTTCGGTGGTAATGTTCTGATTGCCAAGAACTTCTTAAACATTGAAGATCTGCGCTTTCCAACGATTGATTTCCTTTAATCCATAAAAATTTTTTTCTGATACAGAAAATCCACTCATTCATTTAGCCACCGTATAACTTCAATAAGTGGCAACACAACAAATGGACTGGGACATAAGTTTGGGTAGCTGACTGTCGCTGCGCTGCAGGAGTACTCTGTGCTCCTGCACAATTTCATACGTGTTCTCCTGTCAGATACTTTGGTTCTCATTCTTTATTTTTCCTTATATCATACAGTGCCAGCAAGACAATATTGAACCCCCCTCATCAATCCCTTCTCCCAGCGGCTTACTCTTTTATGTCTCCTGCAGTGATCCCGCCAACGATATATTTCGACTGCAATCATTTACTCCTATTCAAAATCAAAAGGTCTCTTCCCCTTCTAAAAAAGGAATAGACCTACAAAGTCAGAATTGCTTGAATTTTCCCCATTGCTTTTGATCATTACTCATCTTTGTTCTTTAGTTTTGTCTTTTTTAGTCTTGCCCTTATTGGAAGGCTTGATTTTCCTTCTGATACAAAAAGACCGAATAGCGTTAACGTCACGCCTAGTAGTTTCACTAAACTGATCCTTTCTCCTAGGATAAGAAAAGAAGCAAATAATGTCGTCACAGGAACCAAATAAATATAGAGGCCAGCCATAACAGCACCTAGCTGTTCGACGGTGTAATTCCATAGAACGAAGCACAGCGCGGAAGCCCCCAGTCCAAGAAACAGCAGATAAAGCAGATTGTCCGTTTGAAGCAATTTATCTAACGAAAGGGAACTTTTCGTCAAAAAGAATAGCGGCATAATAAATAGAATGCCATATAGGAAGATCATTTTCGTCGTGTCGATCACGGAATGTCCCCAACTAGCGATCTTTTTGACCAACAGTGAATAGACCATCCACATCAGGGCGGCTGCTATAGCTAAAAAGTCGCCAAAGGGATGAAACGAAAGATTCCCTGCAAAGCTGATCAGAAAAATACCACAAAAAGAAAGCAAAAAACCAATAAAGAATGTTCCCTTTAATTTCGTTCGATAAATGAGAGCAGAGGCTAAGCCAATGAAGAGTGGAGAAATGGAAACAATCACCGCAACATTCGATGTACTTGTATAACTTAAAGCTATGTTCTCTAAAAAGAAATAAAAACAAACGCCAGATATTCCTGCTGCCATCAAATAAAGATGTTGACGAAAGTGATAGTGTATCCTGCTAAATTTGGATAACACACTCAACGCCACTAGTCCGATGATAAATCGTAAAAATAATATCGCCGTGGGTGAAAAATCAATCAGCAGCAGTTTTGTGGCAATAAAAGTCGTTGACCAGAAGAAAACCGTGATCAAGGCAGTGACATGGGGATTCTTAAATAAATGATTCATTCTGTACTCCTTAAATACATTTTTTGATATTGTTTTGGTGTCAGCCCAATAAAGCTTTTGAATACATTGGAGAAATGACTTTGATCGGAGAAATTCGTCATCAACGCCACTTCTGATAAGGACTGCTGTTTTGCCAGTAATTTCTTTGCTTCATCGATTCGGATCGATAACAGATACCGATAAGGTGTCATGCCATAGTTTTTTGTAAATTGATGAATGAAAGAACTTTTTTTCAAATTCGTCAACGCAACGAGATTCTCTAAACGAATGTCTTCTGTATAATTTTTTTGTAAATGATGGCAAACATTTTCTAACAGGACGTTTTCAACGGGTTCATTCTGATACCCTTCCGCTGTATAGGCAAGCAAGTTTTCAATAAGCAAATACATCAATTCCTCTCGATATAGAGGCGATTTCTTTGAAAGAATCGCTTGGTACAATTCTTCGACTAGTTCTCCTGTGCTATTGTTTCGCAGGATGACTTGACTAAAATAAGGCAGATCCTTTTTGCCGGTAATTTCTTTTACCACTTGTATCATCGCTTGCTTGGAAATGTTGAGGGCGTGGTAGGTGATTTCTTGGTTCTCCAGACTTTGGCAGCTATGAGGCTGATAGGGATTGAATAAATTCAGATCGCCTTTTTCGAGGATTTGTGTCTCTCCGCAATACAGCTTTCTTCTTCCTGCTAACAAAATACCCACTACATAATAATCATGAAAATGGAGGGGAAAGCTCTTTTGATACTTTTCTAACGCATAGGCCTCAATGCCAACTATTTCATCATAGTGAACCTTTTTCATACTGTTCCTCCTTTTCTATCTATTTTAGCATTGAACCTTTCGATTTCTTGTAAAATATTCCATGCTTTTCTCGGAATCATCCTACATTTAACCTTTCCAGATAACCTTTCCAGACCCTATTTATGAACCAACGAAAAAGCAGATAAAAGAAAGATCGCCTTTCCTCTATCTGCTTTAATTGTTTGATCCGCTCTTCTAGTTTGGATTTACCAGACATTTTATCGGCGCATGCTCACGGAAAAATCATCCCTCAAAGCCATTATTGCCAGAGACTTGCTTGAACCAATATCCTGATTTCTTGATACTCCGTTTGCGGTCATTTTCTAAATCAACAGAAATAAAGCCATATCGATTTTTGTAAGCATTGGTCCATGACCAGTTGTCCATGCAGGTCCACATGTGGTAGCCTAGGCAATTTGCCCCTTCTTGAATTGCTTGATGAACATATTTCAAATGCTCTGAGACAAATTCAATCCGATAGTCATCATGAATCATCCCATCTTCACCTAAGAAACGACGTTCGTTTTCAACCCCCATGCCATTTTCGGAGATAAAGCACGGCAGGTTGCCATAGTTATCCCGCAGGTTGATCAGGATATCGTAAATGCCTTTTTCATAGATTTCCCAACCACGATAAGGATTCATTTTTTTGCCTGGCATATCATACACATCAAAATAATTTTCTGGCATTGGCTCTGCTGCAGGATCGACAGGCGTTTCTTTCGCTTTGATTCGCCGTGGCTGATAATAGTTGACCCCCAACAAATCGACAGTATTATTTTTGATGATGTCGAGATCGCTCGCTTGCATCTCAGGTACCATGTCTAATTCTTTCACGATTTTTACCAGTTCTTCTGGGAAAATTCCTTTGACCGCAGGATCAAGAAATGAACGATTGAAAAAAGCATCCGCGATTTCTGCTGCTCGAACATCTTCGGGATTATTACTGTCTCTTGGATAACTTGGAGTTAGATTCAGTATGATGCCGATTTGACCAGTTTGCCCACTTTCATGGTAAGCCTTGATCGCCAAAGCAGAAGCCAATGCTTCATTAAATCCGACTTGAATGGCATGTTTCATGTTACTTTCTTCTGGATAATGCAATTGATACAAATAGCCCGCCTCAACAGGAACGATCGGTTCATTATGAGTAAACCATTTTTTGACTTTATCCCCAAACAAGTCGAAACATGTCTTGGCATATCTGGCATATGCCTCCACAGTCTCTCGCTGGAGCCAGCCGCCTTTTTCTTGTAATGCCATTGGCATATCAAAGTGATACAGATTGACAAATGGTTCGATCCCATTGTTGATCAATTCATCAAAATAATCATTATAAAAAGAAACAGCTTTAGGATTGACTGCCCCCGTTCCATCAGGAATCAAACGGCTCCATTGAATCGAAGTCCGAAAAGAGTTATGGCCGGTTTCAACCATCAATTGGACATCCTCTTTGTAGTTGAGATAGACTTCCGATGCTTTGTCTGGACCTACTTGATCAAAAAATTTTTCCGGTTCTTTGGCATACCAGTAATCAAAAATATTCTCGCCTTTGCCGTCCCCGGCTACCCGACCTTCTGTCTGTGGGCCGCTTGCTGCGGAACCCCACCAAAAATTTTCTGGAAATTGAACCTTCATGTTTCTGCTCCCTTCGGTAATCCTAGTAATTGATTTTCCATTAAGACAACTTGTTTTTCAGTGGCCGCTTTTCCCATTTTGATTCGTTCTAAGACAAGTTCTGCGGCTTTCTCCCCCATTTTTTCTGCTGGCGGATTCACAGTTATTTGCGGCAACAAACTCTGTTCTGCTTCAGAAAGATAATCATAGTGACCAAAGGCGATATCTTTTCCAACAATCAGTCCCTTTTGATTGAAACATTCCAAAGCCCCCACTGACATGTTGTAGTTACTGACAAAAATTGCAGTCGCTCCCCATGCGACTAATTCTTCAGTTCCCCGATAACCGCTTTGTCTTGTGTAGTCACCCACCACGATTTTCATTTCTGCTTCATTGTTTGCCATAGCAGCTTGCGCACCAAACAGTCGTTCTCTCGCAGTGTGATCCGACTGTGGGGCGGAAAGATAACCGATTTTTTTATGTCCAGCTGCTAAATAATGGTTGATGACGTCAAAAACACTTTGACGGTCGTTCAATAAGAGAACATCGGCGATTCCTTGTGTCTCAGGATGATTCAAAAAGACAATGGGTATCGGAATGTCCTGCCATTTCGACAAATCAAACTTTTTTTCATCAGAAAAGAAAACAATCAATCCGTCGACAGCATGCTGCAATAAATAATCGAGTTTGTCATGGTCCTCTTTGCTATTCGTAAAACCACTCAGCAAAATACTATAGCCATTTTCTTCCGCGACTTTCTCGATACCAGAAACAACTTCCGAGCCAAAACGACTGGAGATGCGATTCATCAATAAGCCAAATGAATAGCTACGATTGTTCTTTAAACCCTTCGCAATAATATTCTCTTTGTAGTCAAGCGACTCAATAGCAGCAGCAATCTTTTCTCTGTTCAATTGTTTCAGCTGATGTCCATTCAAATATCGGGAAACAGTCCCTACAGAAACACCTGCTAATTGCGCAACATCTCGAATCGAAGCCATGTTTCTCACCTTTCTCTGATGCCATTTTTCACGATCCATTTTCTAATGATTATGAATCGCTGGATTCATTGATTTGCTTTTGGTAACGAGTGTTGATCCCCTTCACGATCTAATAAAAATCATCAGCTTGTTAAAAAATTGAACCGGTTCAATTTTAAACTATAGCACGTTTTTCCAAAATTGCAATCTTTTTTGGATACGCATTCATTTTCCCTTTACATATAATTACGCTAAAAATGTAAAAGATGAATGGCTGCTAATACGCTTCAAGAGCTGAATAGAACCATTCATCTAGATTAAACCAAACAATGTCCCGCTTATCCAAGTAATTGATTGGCTAGTAAAAAGTCTTTGACTTCGATTAAATCAGTAAAACGCCGAACACCTTGAAAGAGCGCCTCTTTGTCGATGATTGGTTGTTTGCTCAATGGGTATCTTCCTTTTCTTGTCGGTAAGTCTGTCAAATCATCTTCGACCATAAACGCTGAGATGCCCGCTTTTTCAGCAGCAGCTATCCCGGCAAACGAGTCTTCTAAGACTAAGGCATCTTTTGGGAGAACCTTTGCCTGACGACAAGCCGTCAAAAAAATTTCCGGATCGGGCTTTCCTTGCTTGACTTGATCGCCAGCTACGATGATATCAAAGATAGACGGCATCTTTTCTAGCTCAAAATAGGTGGCGATTTTTTCTCGGGAAGAAGAGGAGGCTAATGCGATTTGGCAGGTGTGCTGCTTCAGCTCCTTTAGTAAATCGAGCAAACCTGGCTTTTTGTAGACTCTTTTTTCTTCGGCTAAAATGGCTTCTTTGTATCGGTTCATCGAATCCCGCCATTGGTCGACAGGGACATCGCCGTACAACTCTTTCATTCCTTGACGAATCTCGGCTTCTCTTTTCCCGGTCAAATAATAATAGACATCGTGGATCAATTCAAAATCGTGTTCTTCAGCAGATTTTAGATAGGCACGGTAGGCAAGTCGTCCTGTTTCAAACATTAAGCCATCCATGTCAAAAATTACTAGTTGGATTGTGTTCATTCGCTTTCTCCTACTTTATTTTAAAAAAGAGCCATGCGTCTAGCATTAGATCGCACCGCTCTTCGTTTTGATACTCAGGTCGATTCAAGGATTGCTTTTAAGGATGCTAAATGTGCATCCCCTTGCTCATAATCTCTGACCAGCTCTTCTGAAAGGATGAAAGAACCCCCAACTGCGATTACTTGCGGATGAGCAAGGTAGTCTTGGCAATTGTCCTTAGAGATTCCGCCAGTTGGCAAAAATCGAACATCATAGAAGGGACCGCTTAACGCTTTGATTGCTTGTAACCCGCCATAAATATCTGCTGGAAAAAATTTCACAGTTTTGATCCCAAACGATACGGCTTTCTGAATATCATTTGGTGTCGCTGTTCCTGGAAAAATCGGGATCTGATTCTTTAGACAGTGATCGATAACTTCTGGAACAATAGCTGGAGAGACAATAAACTGGGCCCCCTTTGCTACCGCTTGTTGGGCTTCTTCAAGTGTTCTCACCGTGCCGGCTCCCACGAGCAACTTCCCTGAGCGTGCTAAGTGTTCGATTGCTTTTAACGCCAGTTCGCTGCGGAAAGTCACTTCAATCAAACGAATATCATGTTTAATCAATAATTCTTCTAGTGGATCTAGCAACGACATGTCTGTGGCGGTATAAAGCGGTAAAACTTTCGTAGCCGCTAAATGTTCGGTCAATGATTCGACGTTTGCCATTCTATTCCCCCGCTTTCTGATCAATTTCTGCAGACATTTGCGATTTGACAACCGCTTCATGCAGTCCTTGCAAGTAACTAACCCCCAAAGCTCGATCATACAGACCATATCCTGGCATTGCTACTTCCCCCCAGATCGTTCGCCCATGATCTGGACGAATCACTCCAGTAAATCCTACATCCACCAAGGCTTTCATAATGGCATACATATCTAGTGAACCTTCTGTAGACAAGTGTGCAGACTCTTTGAATTTGCGGTCTCCCATAAAGAGAACGTTTCGGAAATGTACAAAATTAATTCGGTCGCCAACCTCATGGATGATCGACACTAGTTCATTTTTCGGATCGGCGCCTAACGAACCAGTGCATAGCGTCAATCCATTATAAGGAGAGTCAACAATAGACAATATTTTTTTCAAGTCAGACAAGTTTTTGGTGATTCGCGGCAAGCCGAAGATCTCCCAAGGCGGATCATCGGGATGGATGGCCATTTTAACATTCATTTCTTCGCAAACAGGAATAATTCGTTTCAGAAAATAAGCCAAGTTATCGAAAAGAACCTCTTCTGTCACTCCGTCATAAGTCTTCATCAGCTGATCGAATTTCTTTAACCGTTCTTCTTCCCAACCAGGCAGCTTGAATCCTTTTGATTGGCTGTGGATCAATGTGTACATTTCGCTAGGTTCCATCCCATCAACCACTGCTTGGTCATACAGCAATGAGAAACTGCCATCCTCATTTTCATAAAAAAGATTGGTTTTTGCCCAACCAAAAATCGGCTTAAAACTATAACAAATCAGATGTATGCCACAAGCAGAAAGATTTTTGATCGTCTGAATGTAATGATCGATGTAGTGATCCCGTTCTTCTGTTCCTGCCTTGATCGCGTCATGGATCGCCACACTTTCGATTCCTAGTAATGTCAGTTCTTCTTTTTCGATTGATTGCTTTAATTCCTCAATTTCGGCAATTTCCCAAATATCTCCTGGCAGTTTGTTTAACAAGGTGCCGATGACCCCATTGATGCCAGGTATTTGACGGACATTTTGCAAAGGAATCGAGTCTCCTTCGCCATACCATCTAAAGCCCCATTTCATAGTCAACATCCTTTCTTAAAAATCATCATCGTCATCCTCATCACCAGCAGCTGGCGTCTCATTCGAGATATGCCAAAAAGCAACACTATCTTCTCCTTGATCGATCACTGCTTGTGCCGCTGATGCAATTGGTGTTTGCAGTAATTGATGATTGATTGCTTCTAACACCATCGGCAAGTTGGTACCGCCAATAACGTAAACTTCTTCTTGCAGCTCTTTTTCTAACTGATTGATCGTCAAAACTGACTGGTTGTAAGGGCTAGCGCTCAGTAAGTCTACTAAGATCAGCACCCCTTCTTGTTGATTGACTTGATGTACCGCGGTACTGATTTTTTCTCCCAGTGCTTGAACATCATCTCCTTGATACAAATTGACTGTCGCTATATTTTCGACTGCTCCCATGATGACTGTTCCCGCATCTTTCAGTCCATCGCTTAATGTGCCATGAGTAGCAAGTACGATTCCCAACATTGTCATTCCTCCTTTGTCTCCCTGCATGGATTTCCATGCAAAACGTTTACTGTAACAAGGCAATCGTCTTGTTTACATTTTCCATATTGATGTCTTTTTGCCTTAATAATTGTTTAGGCAGATAATATCCCTCTGTTGATTCCTTATTTCCGCTGATCACATAATTGATTGTTGCATGGATTCCTTCTTCTTGAAGGATTCCGAGTCGTGCTAATTGTTTGCGATCAAACTCTGTTCCTACTACATGTAGAGGTGCTTTGGCACCAACAGAATCCAGATAATAAATCGTAGCCTTGCGTTTGGCTGAGTCTCGCAAAACTTCTAATCCTCGTTCGCCATAGCTTCCTTCATCCAAGAACGCAAACGCAGTGTTTTGTCGTTCATTTTCACTGATTAAAGCCAATAATGCCAAAACCGAAGAAGTATTTCTCGTTAAGTTTTTCTGGAAGACCGCCCCTTTTACCACTTTTCCCAATAAAAAAAAGTACGAACCAAATGCCAGAACTAAGAAAAATGTTTGCCAAGAAAAAAGTACAAAACCGTCAGCAGCGAATTGACTATAGAACCATGTCGCTACTGCGCCGATCCCAATCGTTATGAATGAGCTGACAAGAATAAAATTCATTGTTTGACGACCTTGCGCCTTTCGATCAAAAAAATGATAAGCGCCAAAATGTTGCGGCGGTGTATCATAATACGTACAAATGATTCGATCTGCTTGAGCAATATCTCCGATGTAAACATTTCTCGAAGCTGCTTTATGTTTCAAATCATATTCGATTACGCGAATATCTTTTCTTATTTGTGAGATATCTGTCACTAAAGCATTTAGGAATCTTTTTTTGCTGCGGTCACTTAAGCGAGAACGATAAATATAGCGGTAACGAAACAGCCAATCATTGAAACGGTCTTTCTGCATCTTTTTCATCTCCCATTTTTCGAAGGATCCAGCACGTTTTCAACAGCCTTTGAGCTAGCAACCATCAAATGACCGTTGCTTTTTTGTTATTGATGGAACTAGCTCAGTTGCTGTATTTGGCAGTTATAATCCGAATTGTTTCAAGACCTCTTTTAAAGAGGATTTAGGAGCAGAAGGTGTTGCTTGGAAATAGATGTTTTCGACTCCATAGTGTTCATTCATTTCCTTTAATCTTGCGGCATCTGCTTTATTCAAGTAGACGGATTTTGTAACTAACAGATCTTTTTCTGGATCTTTCTGTGCGATCCCGCCAATGTTCAACTCTTTCATTGGCACACCATGGGTGACCAGATCATAAATCACACTGATGGTTTTTGCGATCAGGATGCAGTTGTACTCTTTAAACGCATATTCATCCCAATAAAATTTTGCTTTTTCTGGTGTCACGACAATCGTTTTTTGTCCTGTGCGACTGCCGGCATTTTTGTATAGATCTCGCATGAATTTATCCTTAGCAACCACTTCATCAACGACGAAGATAGAGTTGACCCCGCTTTTTTGAGACAACGTCATCATGACTTGCCCATGAATCAACCGTTCATCCACACGTGCTAAATTTACTACACCCATTGTTTTCCACTTCCTTTTCTATAAAATCCCTACGCCGGCTAGAATGATCAAGATCAAAGTCAGCCAGAGCAGTGCTTGCGTAACTTTTAAGCCTTTTTTCGTATAGAACCAATAAACACCCATTACAACAGCCAATGGCAAGATACCTGGAACAATCTGGTCAAGAATATCTTGAATGATAAATTCTCGTCCTGAAATATCAAATTTCAGAGAAGAAGAAACATTGACATAGTTTCCAGCTAAGACCCCCATCATAAACAACCCGAGAACAGACAACGTTTCGATTGCTGTCTGAACACCGGTACTTTGCATCAATCCGGTCGCGTTTCGTCCCATTGCAAAAGCTTGTCGAGCAAAAAATACACCTAAAAATGCTTGGTATAAAGCGAAACAGACAAATGGGAACAATGCACCTAGCGGACTTCCCTGCTGGGCCCATGGGACAGCGATCGCAATAAAGATATACTGTACTGTTCCAGAATCGATCGCATCACCGATCCCTGCTAAAGCACCCATCAACCCTGCTTTTGTGTTATACATCAAATCATCTTGCATCAGAACTTCTTTGTTTTCATGTTCTTCTTCTGCCCGCTGCTGTTCCATAGAAGACATCAGGCCTGTGATCACGCCGCCCCCCCAGCTCAATTGCGTGTTGAAAAAGAGCAGTTGCCGCTTATAGGCAGCCTTGAGGGCGTCTTCGTTCTTATATAATTTTCGTAAAATCGGCATCATTGCGTATAAAAGTGACGGTGCCAGATAGCGTTCAAATGAATGAGGGATCTCGTTGGCAAAGTGCCAGCGAAGATATGCTTTCGTGACATCTTTTTTTGTGATCTCCTCTGGAGCGATCTGTGTTGCTTTCACTGATTCTGTCATTTTTTCCTTCCTCCTTGTTTCTTAGAATCCATCATCGTAATCGTCCTCATCAAAGGATGCATTGGACGTATTCGTTTCAGCAGCTGGAGCTAATTTTCCTTTTTGTGATTGTACAAAGATCAATGCGATCAGAACACCAAAGATTGCGTAAGTAACCATAGTGATTTCCAATGATTTCAGTACGACACTCATAAAATAGGCAAGGAAAAAGAAAACCATGTAATCTTTCCGACCAATGACATAAACAGTCGTTGCAATCCCGATCGCTGCCAAGCCACCACCTACTACCTCCAGAATATGGATGACGACAGTCCCTTCAAGGGCATTGATGACATCAGCGATCAGTGGTGCACCCAGATAAAGTGCGATGAAAACAAGCGGTACAAATAAAATAAATGAGGCCAACGTTGGATACAAAATGATCGAACGAGTAATTGCTTTTGTATTCATGTCTTCCACTGCTTTATCCGTATATTTCCCTAAAAATGTATTGATAAAGAACCGGAACTGATACAAATAACTGCCTAAAAGTCCCACTGGGACAGCAACTGCGATCGCCGCTTCGGGCTTCAGATTACCTAATAATGCTACCGGTACAGCAATAGCCGCAGCAATCGATGGTTCAGCTGGCATTGAGCCGCCGGGAGAGAAGACCCCCATATAAATCATCTGTAGTGCAGCAGTAACGATCATCGCCTGCGCTACATCCCCCATCACGATCCCAACAACCAACCCAGTCATCAATGGCGAGAAACGAAGGGTTAGTGTTGCCCCACCACCAAGCCATCTAGACATGACTGCCGCAACCCATAAAGCAATCAGTAAACTCTGTGTAATGCTTAAAGTTTCCATTTTTCCTCCTCCTAAACCTGCTCAATATAGTTTTCTAAATCTAAAAGTGCTTTTTTCAGCCGTTCTTTCGTTATAGAAACCGGAATCAGATGAACTTTCTCTTTTGAATCAACAAATGCCACCAACTGATCGATCACTTGCGGGTCTTCTGGATAGATCCCCATTTGATGCAGGGACATTGGCAACTGCAATTCTCGATAAAACGGCAATAACTGATCAATGACCGTCCATCTTTCTTCAATCGCTAATTGATAAAAAATGCCGTAAGCAACTTTTTCACCATGCAAAAACTGATGACTTGCTGGCAGATATTTGCTGATTGCGTCATGCATCGCATGGGCTGCCGCATTGCGGGCGTATTTGTCACCCAATCCACCAACTAAACCGGCAACTGCAAACACAATCTCTGACAAGTGAATGAATTCTTCTGTTACCTTTTGCTCTTCCATATCCTGGATTGCTTGTTTTGACTGAGATACAATCGCGTTCTCGCATAGTTTGGCTGTGTAGCCAGCCAATTGTAGAAAAGGCTCATGTTGAAGCTGTGGTTGCGCCAAAATTGTTTCTGATTCATACCACTTTGCTAAGGTATCTGCTAGTCCAGCAATAAAGTAGGAAACTGGCGCATCAATCACTAGTGTCGGATCTGTAATCAAAAAAGCTGCTTGCCGCAAGAAGTGCTCTGACTTTCCTTCAGATTCGCCGTTTTCTTTATACATCACAGCTAACGGTGTCCATGGTGCACAATTACTTGCTAAGGTTGGCACGACACCAAATGGCGTATTGGTCAGATGGGCTGCGTACCCGACCAAATCGGTCAATTTTCCGCCGCCGACACCGATAATAAAGTCAATGTGATGTGCTTCTACTTGATCTTTGATCAAATTTGCACCGTAGTAACTGCATTCCCCAGTATACTGATGATAAAAAACATCCTGGGGCGCCTCGTTGATAAAAGTCAATTTGGGTTGCGCTTTTTGCCATGAAATCGAGCCATGAACGATTAATAATCGTTTGGCTTGATATTCTTGCAGCAGCTCTGGAATATGGGCGAATGCACCTTCATGGTAACGATAAAACTGAGGACCAACTTTTACTTTTAAATCAGTTAACATTTCCTTCCCTCCTTATGAGAAAACAAGAAAATCGCTTTGATCTTGAACAGCTCGTTCTGGTAATTGCCCTTGAATGATCTGTTCGATGTCCGTCACACATTTTTCTCCCATCTGTTCGAGACACTCCATTGTGTAAGCAGACGTATGAGGTGTCATGATTACGTTATCAAATGCCAGGTATGGGTGATCCTTGCGCCCCGGTTCTTCTTCTAAAACATCTGTCGCTAAGCCAGCGATCTTCCCGGATTTTAAACCGTTTACAATTGCTTGTTCATCTAAAAGTGCTCCGCGAGCACTATTTGACAAATATACTTGGTCTTTCATTTTTTCAATTTCTTTGGTTGAAATCATATGATAATTTTCTTCTGTCAAATTGGCACACAGACAAATGATGTCTGAACGAGTCAGTAACTCATCTAACTCAACTTTCTTCCCGCCATAACTTTGTATGTGGAGTGCTGATTGATAGGGATCATAGGCTAATACCTCACAGCGAAACCCATTGCGCAAAATCTCCACGACACAACTTCCTGTGTTGCCTACACCTATGACGCCTACTGTTTTATTGAACAATGCTCGCCCGACGAATTTGGCTCGTGACTCCCATTGATCTTGCCGAACTTTCACAGATGACTCTACGGTACACCGCAAAAGCGCCAACAGATTCGTCACATTATTTTCTGCCACCGCATCTCGTTCCACCAATGCTGGGATGATCGAAACGATCGTTTGATGGTTACGTGCAGCTGCTAGATCGATATTGTTGTAGCCAATACCATGACGAGTGATCAATAATAGCTCATCTTTGTGTTCAAAAAATTCCTCTGTAAAGTGAGGCGTCACACTGGCGATGATCAGATTATAACCTTGTAAACGTTGCGCCAATTCCTTCCCGGAAATGTCACTTTCCACATCAAAATGAGTCACTGTGCCGATTTTTTCGAGCCTCTGGATATGTTGAGGAAATATTTTGCCAAAACTACTAGAGTTGACTATCGCAATCTTATACTCAAGCATCCTAAGTCTCCTTCCTTTATTCCGTTTTTGTTACGATTTCGTGTCCGCCAAATCCATTTCTCAGCGCAGACACCACTTTTGCTGAGAAGCTGTCTTGTTCTTGTGATAAATTTCTCATGAAAAGACTTAATGCAATCGCTGGAACGGCAACGTCCATTTCCAGTGCTGTTTCCACCGTCCATTTGGCTTCTCCTGAAGCAGCAACGATACCCCGATATTCTTCTAAGTGGGGGCTGTTGGAAAATTGTGCTTCGGCAATCTCCATCAGCCAGCTGCGGATTACCGATCCGTGGTTCCAGACATGGGCTACTGCTGCTAAATCAAAAGCATACTCACTCTGCTCAATCAGTTGGAACCCTTCACCGATTGCTTGCATCATGCCATATTCGATCCCGTTGTGGATCATCTTCAAGAAGTGACCGCTTCCTGATGCGCCTGCATAAAGATATCCGCCTTCAATAGCAACATCTTTGAATACTTGTTCGATCGAATGAAAGGCATTTAAGTCGCCGCCGACCATCAGACAAGCATTCTTGCGCGCACCGGAGATTCCTCCTGAAGTGCCGCAATCCAAATAGGCAACCTCTTTGTCTGCAAATTGTTTCCCTCGTCGAATCGAATCTTTATAATTTGAATTTCCACCTTCTATCACGATATCTTCTGGCAAAACAAGTGGCAGCAAGTCTTTTAGTACCGATTCTGTGATTTCCCCTGCTGGCAGCATCAGCCAGATGACTCGTTTGCCAGTAAATGAAGCGACCATTTGGCTGATAGTCTCATATGTTTCTATTCCCTCCCTTCGTGCAGCAAGTCGTGCTTGTTCTGAAAGATCCAGCCCTTTCGTTCGATAGCCATGATCTTTTAAATTGCTTGCTAAGTTCAAGCCCATTTTGCCAAGACCGATAATACCAATCTCCATGATAGCGCCTCCATTTCTATCTTCATTATACAAAAAAATATTTTTTTGTAAATATAAATAATAAAAAATATTTTTTATTTGCATTTCTTTGGAAATCGTTGTACTTTAAAAATGAAGGCTTCGGAATGTATTGAAAAAGGAGAAAAACACTATGACTATATCGATTCGCTTAAAAATCAAGACCCTCTATAAAGACTTAAGCCCCAAAGAACAAGCAATCGCCGATTACATACTCGAAAACCCCAGTAAGGTTAGCCATAGTTCCATTAGTGATTTAGCAAATGAGCTAGGAATGGCGGATTCGACATTTTTTCAATTTACAAAAAAACTTGGTTACAACGGTTTTAAAGACTTTAAGATGGCCATGTTGATGCAAGAAAATGATTTATCCGCCATCTCTTTCCACGAAAATATTCAGCAATCAGATAACGAGCTGACCATGGCGCGCAAAGTCTTTGATTCCAACCTCACCACATTGACCGATACGCGAAAACTACTGCAAGAAGAAGATTTGAAACAAGCCGTCCAAATGATCGACAGTGCCAAGCGATTGTTCTTTTTTGGCGTAGGCGGTTCTGAAATCGTTGCAGCTGATGCATACCATAAATTCTTGCGCTCACCGATTTCTGTCGTTCACAGTGCGGATTATCACATTCAGTTGATGGAAGCAGCGTTACTGACCCCAGAAGATTGTGCCCTGTTGATTTCTCATACGGGTAAATCGAAAGAAACGATTGAACTTGCGCAAGTCGCCAAAGATTGCGGCGCCAAAGTTATCGTTATTACCAGTCACGCAGCATCTCCGCTAGCCAAATTAGGGGATGTCGTATTTATTTCTGTTTCCGAAGAGATCGAATTTCGTTCAGAAGCTCTTGCTTCCAGAATCTCTCAACTAAGTATCATCGATTCGCTCTATGTGATTTTGATGTTTATCAACCGCAACAAATCCCAAGACTCCATTGCGAAAGTTCGACGTACGATTTCTAAAATCAAAGAATAGCCTTCTTTAAATAGCGTAGCAGCCTAATCTTTAAAACCTTTCAATCATGTACTAATGGGTTATGTAAAAGTAATTTCCTCTGCTCTCCTTTCTTTGGACTTCAGAGGATTGATGGCTAGTCTAAATAAAAACCAAAGCTAACGATTAAAGTTCTGATACCGTCTAAGCATAAGCGTGTTCGATTTTTAGCCCATGATAATAGAAAAAAGCAGACTGTCTTTCCTCATAGAAAAACAGTCTGCTTTCTCTTGTTAAAAATCCTCACAAGTCGCGATGATCCCTTAAGCGATAACCGAGACCGATCTCAGTGATCAAGTATTCGGGACTGATGGTATTGGTCTCGATCTTTTTTCGTATATTTGACATATTGACCCGCAATACTTGCGGATCAGTGCCATAAGGCCCCCAAACTTCTGTCGCCAACGTTTGGTACGTTACGACTTTGCCTAGATGTTGGAACAAAACAGTTAAAATTCGGTACTCATTTTTGGTTAAATGAATCTCTGTTCCGGCCTTAGTCAAAAGCTGCCTTTCAGTATCAAGTGTTAATTCACCATTCTTGATGACTAGCGGCATTGGCTCTTGCTTCCGATGCCTGAATGCTGTGCGGATCCTTGCAAGCAATTCATTCATACCAAATGGCTTGGTCACATAATCATCCGCACCAAGATCCAACGCTTTGACTTTCTCGCTTTCATTGCTGCGAGCTGAAATCACGATCAATGGCACCGCCATCCGTTTGCGAATGATTTTCAATAACTCCATGCCGTCAATATCGGGTAGTCCTAGGTCAAGTAAAATCAAGTCAAAGGATTGTTCCTGAAAAATCGTCAGAGCAGCCATTCCAGTCTCTGCTACTCGAATATGATACCTTTCTTTTTCTAAAACGACTTCCATAAAATCGGCGATCGTCGGATCGTCTTCAATCAGCAAGACAGTTCTTCCCATGATGCCCACCTCCAGTTAATTCAAATAAATGCGTACGACCGTTTGACCATCTGCTACGGCCATCTCCAACTTGCCATGATGGGCATGAACAATGGTTTTGACGATACTCAGGCCGATGCCGAGACCATTTTTTGAGTCTACCGGCACTTCATTGTCTGAAGACAGATTTGATTGGATCCGTTCAAACTGCTTCATCGATATTTCCCCGGTATTTTTTATTTCACATACCGTTTTTGCTCCTTCTTGAAATACAGACAAGTAGACTTTTTCCGAGTCTGAACCATGTCGAAAGGCATTTTCTACTAAATTAAAAATCGCTTGTTCCATCAAAATCGGATCTACTTCTACGAACAGGACCGATTCCGGCAACTGAACGATCAACTCTTTTTCCGGATAGACTTTTTTGGCATGTTCATAGACTGCGCCAATGATCTCTTCGATTGGTTCTGGGGTTTTCTTGACTTGCATTGTGTCCATGTTGATACGAGTGATCGAAAGCAAATTCTCCACCATGCGGATCAGCCATTGGGACTCACTTTGGATGTCTCTCAATAACTTGCTGCGAGTCGCTTCTTTTAAAGAGTTATTAGTTTGTAAGAGTGTCTCCGCAATTCCTGAAATCGCCGTTAAAGGTGTCCGTAAATCATGAGAGATGGCCCGCAACAAATTGCTGCGAACTTTTTCTCGTTCATTTTCTAATTCAATTTTTTCTTTTTCATCCTTCAATTCTGTTTGTTCTAAAATCACAGCTAACTGGGTCAACACTAAGCGCAGATAATTTAGTTGGCTGTTCTCAAGTGGAAAATTACGGCTTCTGCGAATTCCTAAAACGGCCAGTGTTTTGCTGTTGGCAATAATCGGTAAATAAAATCCCTTTGCACCACTTAATGTATCGGTCCCATAGCCAGACTCTTTCTGATTTTTGGCAGACCAATAAGCAACAGCCGCTTCTTCCGGATGACTCAATGCGGATTGTTTTTTTGCTCCATATTGGCTTTGTTTTTGCGCTTGTGCATCATACAAAATCACTTCGCGATCTAACAAGCGGGCCAGATAGGTGGCTGACAAATCAAAAATCTGCTGCCGGTCTTCTGCTAGAACAAATTGCTTGTTCAACTCATAAAGTATTTCCATCTGCTGTTCTTTTTCCATTGAATGAACAGCTTGTTTTTTTAAACGAACCATTAGATTACTGATCATTAGTGCGACAAGCAGCATGATGACTAACGTAATCGGATAACCTTGTTTATAGACGGTCAAGGAGTACAGTGGTTCAACGAAGAACCAGTTGAAGGCTAGGACGCTCAGGATCGAAGAAAGAGCGCTCCAGAAATAGCCTGAAGTTAGACGCGCCACAAGTAGAATAAAAAAAATGTAGACGAGCATCAAATTCTGATCACCAAAATGCAAATACTGCATCACTTCAGTCGTCAGTGTCGCTAAGAAAACACTGATCAGGGCAATCGCTAGATCCTTTCCCCCTCCTTCGATGACTTTCTTGGAAAGAGAAAAAATAGAAGCACGCTCCTCTTTGTAAGGAATCAAATGAATCTCAGTGTCAGGCAACCGTTTCAGTAGCCGCACATCAAGTTCTTCCACAAACAGTTTCTCATACCATGGCTTGGCCAGGTTTTTACCCATGATGATATCGGTGGCTCCCACCAGCTTGGCATATTCGATGATTGTTTCAAAATAATTGTCTTCTTCAATGACAACGACTTCCGCGCCTAACTTTTCGGCTAATGTCGTTGCTTCATTTTTTTCTTCCGAACGTATGTAAAGCACAGTCCATTCAGCACCTAGGCCTTGCGCTAATCGCGCTGTCCAACGAATACTTTTTTCTGCCATTTTAGGGAATGCATCCTGGACAATCGTGATCAGTTTGCTCTGGATTCCATTGGTTCGGCCACTGATTCGATTGATGTGGTCAGAAGCCCGCTGAATCGCCAATCCCCGCAGTTGTTCCAGTTTTTTGGGAATAAAAAAATTCTGCAACGCTCGCTTGGCATTTTCGTTGGCATAGATTTTTCCTTGTGCCAACCGATCGATCAGCTCATCTGGCTCGACATCGATCACTTTCAATGTTGCTTGTTGGAAGAATGTATCTGGGACCGTCTCTTTGACTTCGATCCCAGTTACTTCTTCTACAATATCATTCAAGCTTTCAATGTGTTGGACATTGACCGTCGTATGCACATCAATACCGGCATTTAAAAGTTCTTCAATGTCTTGATACCTCTTGCGATTTCTTGATCCTTCAGCGTTCGTATGGGCCAATTCATCGATTAAGACAATCGCAGGCTGCTGCTGAATGATCGCATCGATATCTGGTTCAGTCAACGTGATCCCTTTGTATTGGATTTCTTTCAACGGAATCTGCGGCAAACCAGCCAGCAGACTATTGGTATCTGGACGATCATGGGGTTCGATGTAGCCTATCACCACATCTTTGCCGAGGGCTTTTAGTTCCTGTGCTTCTAAAAGCATGGCGTAAGTTTTTCCTACTCCTGCAGCAAAGCCAAAGTACACCCGCAGCCGGCCTTTTTTTCGATTTTCTGCTTTCAATGTATCTATTGATATTGGTCTATCCATGTTTGCTTCTCCCATCAACAATCACTTACAGTTTATCTAATGCTAAATTCAGTTCAAGCACATTGACAAATGTTCGATCAGAAAACCAATCTTTTTGTGTCTTTTCTTTTATTATAGCACGAATGGCTGTTTCCTTCTGTTTACGTTCTTTGGCGATGCGAGGTACTTGTATCTCGGCTGCAGCGACACTAATATGCGGATCTAATCCGCTGGCTGATGCAGTCACCAGATCAACCGGTACCTCTGTGATTTGATTTTCTCTTTGAAGCGCGGTCTTTCTGTCGGATACCAGTCCCTCTTGTTCCGCAGAGACCGGAGACAATTGGGAGACCGCATTGCTTCTGCCAGCAAAGTAGCCTGGTTGCAGGAACTGCTGACCAATCAGTGTTGAACCAACTACTTCTCCCTCTACCATTCGTTGACTACCATTGGCTTGGTTGGAAAATAGCAATTGACCGACACCAGTGATCACAGCAGTATACACCCCGCCAAAAAACAAAATACTAAACACCAAGAAACGCAATTGAGTCCCTAGAATCTTTTTCATTTCTGCATCCTTCTTTCAATTTGTTCATAGTAGGAAAAAGCTTAGCACGATATCGATCAATTTGATAAAAATGAAAGGTGCGATCAATCCGCCTAGTCCATATACCAGTAAATTGTGGCGCAAAATTTGGCTGGCTGGTTTTTCTTTGTATTTGACTCCTTTTAGAGCTAATGGAATCAAAGCAACGATAATGACCGCATTGTAAATCACGGCTGACAAGATCGCCGTCAGTGGACTACCTAACTGCATCACGTTCAATTGCGCCAGTTCAGGATAGATGCCATAAAAAAGAACAGGGATCACGGCGAAATATTTCGCCACATCATTGGCAATGCTGAATGTCGTCAATGCACCACGAGTCATCAACAGCTGTTTACCGATTCGTACGACCTGCAGCAATTTGGTTGGACTGGAATCCAGATCGATCATGTTGCCAGCCTCTTTGGCAGCCTGTGTTCCAGTATTCATAGCCATTGCCACATCTGCTTGAGCCAATGCTGGTGCATCGTTGGTTCCGTCGCCGGTCATGGCAACCAAGTGTCCTTTTTCTTGGTATTGCCGAATCAACTCCATTTTGTTTTCTGGCGTTGCTTCAGCGAGGAAATCATCGACTCCCGCTTCTGCTGCAATCGCTGCTGCGGTCAACGGGTTGTCTCCTGTGATCATGATAGTTTTGATACCCATTTTCCGCATATCGGCAAAATTTTCCTGTACACCGTTTTTGACGATGTCCTTCAAATAGATGACCCCCATGACTTGGTCATTTTTGACAACTACCAACGGGGTACCCCCAGAGTGCGCCACTTTGGCTACGATTTGGTCACACTGCGGTGGGTAGGTACCGCCACGAGCGAGCACATATTTCTTGATCGTATCCGCCGCACCTTTACGAATTTGATCGCCACGATAATCCATGCCGCTCATCCGTGTTTTGGCACTAAAATCGATAAATTTCACTTCGGATTGTTCAAAAGCGCGTTCTCGAATCCCAAATTTTTCTTTGGCTAGAATAACAATACTGCGGCCTTCTGCCGTTTCGTCAGCTAATGAGGAAAGCTGCGCGGCATCTGCTAATTGTTCTTCACTAATACCGGCTACAGGTAGAAAGGCACTTGCCCGACGATTTCCCAGTGTAATGGTTCCTGTTTTATCCAATAACAAAATATCGACATCACCAGCCGCTTCGATGGCACGACCGCTCATGGCAATAACATTTTCTTTCGTCAGACGGCTCATTCCAGCAATCCCGATCGAAGAGATCAGTGCACCGATGGTCGTTGGGGCTAGACAAACGAGCAATGCAATAATTACAATACTAGAAAGCGCGGTTCCTTTTTGCGAAAGAATACTGCTTAGTTCCGTAAATGGGACTAATGTTACTGCCACCGCTAAAAAGATGATCGTCAATGTGATCAGAAAAATCTGCAGCCCTATTTCATTAGGCGTTTTTTTGCGTTGTGTCCCTTCTACCATTGAAATCATTTTATCCAAAAACGAATGTCCATTTTCAGACGTCACTCGAATGACCAAGTAATCGGAAACCACCGTTGTCCCGCCAGTGACTGCACTGCGGTCTCCGCCTGATTCTCGAATTACTGGCGCTGATTCACCCGTAATGGCACTTTCATCTACCGAGGCAGCACCTTCAATGACATCGCCGTCTGCCGGAATCTGTTGTCCAGAAACGACATAAACCAAGTCACCTTTTTTCAAATCTGATGACTTCATTTCGATGAACTGCTCTGATTGGATATCCTGTAAATCATTGATTTTGTAAGTCATGACGTCTTTTTTGGCTTGTTTTAAGCTATCTGCCTGAGCTTTCCCACGACCTTCCGCGACCGCTTCAGCAAAATTTGCGAACAGCAATGTGAGCCAAAGTAAGCTGGTGATCGTGATGGTAAACCACAATGGAATGTCAGATTGTTCAAAGCAGAGAACCGTCGCTGCGATGGCACCAATATAAACCACGAACATCACTGGATTTTTTATTTGTTGCCGCGGATCTAGTTTGAGAAATGCTTGCTTGATTGCCCAGCGATATATCTTTTTCATTTTATTCTTCTCCTTTTTATTTCAGTGTAAGAAAATCTGCGATCGGACCTAATGCCAATGCAGGTAGAAAACTTAATGCCCCGATCACTAAAATCACAATCATCAACATCGTGACGAATGTCGGATTGACGGTAGAAAGAGTACCGTCATTCACAGCTACTTTCTTCTTGCGTCCCATGTTTTCAGCCAAAAATAAAACGGCGATGATCGGAATATACCGAGAGAAAAGCATGAGTCCACTACCTAAGACATTCAAGAATGGGGTATCTGCTAACAACCCATTAAATGCACTTCCGTTGTTATTAGCCAATGATGTTGCTCCGTATAACAGTTCACTAAATCCGTGAGCCCCTTTGTTGGTCAACCATTCCAAAATATCCGGGTGCATCGCAAGCGCCATCGCCCCAAACAGCGTCAGCAGAAGCGGCGTCAAAATGACTAAACTTGCCATTTTGATATCAAAGGCTTCGATTTTCTTGCCTAAATATTCTGGTGTGCGTCCAACAAGCAGTCCGGCAATGAACACTGCTAAAAGCAGAAATGCTAACATCCCATAAAGCCCGCTACCGACACCACCAAAAATGATTTCCCCTAGTTGCATGAGAAACATCGGCACTGCACCGCCTAATGGAGTGAAGCTATCCAACATCGCGTTGACCGATCCATTGGAAGCTGCCGTGGTACTGACTGCCCACAAACTCGACCAGCCAATCCCAAAGCGAATTTCTTTGCCTTCCATATTGGCTGAACCAACGACATCGTTGAAAATCGGTCCATAGTTTTCACTGATCAATACACCTAAAAAAGCGGCAAATAGGAAGAACAGCGAAACAAATAAAATCGTTCGTCCTTGTTTCCAGTCTTTTACCCAAAAGCCAAAAGCAAAAATCAGCGCAGCTGGTAAAAGGAGAATGGCTAAATTCTCGATAAAGTTTGAAAAAATCGTCGGATTCTCAAATGGATGGGCCGAATTGGCCCCAAAAAAGCCGCCACCGTTCGTCCCTAACTGTTTGATAGCCACCTGACTAGCAACAGGGCCAAGATATAACCAAAGATTTTCTCCTTCCAAACTGTTGTAGGCCATTCCGCTACTGAAGGTTTGAACGACTCCTTGAGAGATCAATAAAATCGCAATGATCGTGGACAGTGGTAATAGGATATACAATAATCCGCGAACCATGTCTTGCCAAAAATTGCCTAAATAGGATTCTTTTTTCTGAACCAATCCACGAATGAATGCACAAAGAACAGCCAATCCAACTGCCGCCGACAAGAAATTTTGGACAGTCAAACCAAAGACTTGCGTACTATTGGATAGTGCCAACTCGCCAGAATATGCTTGCCAGTTCGTATTAGTGATAAAGCTGACAGCTGTATTAAGTGCTAAATCAAAAGACAGATTATCAACCTTTGCTCCACCCGGCAGCCAGCCTTGAACCATTAAAAGTACCGTCAAAAACAGCAGCGAACTGATTCCTAGCCCTAATACACTGATCAAATAACGTTTTGCGGACATTTTTCGCTGACTTTCTGAACCGATCAACCGATAGAAACCACGCTCGATCGGTTGGATAAAGCGGACGAAACGGGGCGTCTCCCCCGTCATGATCATCTTGATATAAAACCCTAAAGGGGCTGCTAAAATCAGTAATACAAAAAAGAAAAACAGCCCTTGAAAAACAAAACTCATCATAACTCTTCCCCCTTGAACAGAAACCAAAATAGATAAAGCATCAATCCAAAACTCAAACATCCTAAAAGTAGTAACATCTTCTTCCTCTCCTTTGATCTTATCTTAAAAAAAATGTTGTAAAGATAGTATCAAGGTTCGCTGGATTTCTTTATATCTTCTTTATACGATGAGCTGTAACACAATCTGTCTGTTTACAGCGAATTAGCGGATTTATCTTCTTGCCCACCCTGTTATATTTGGTTATACTTGTCTCACTTAATCTAGAAAGGAGCAATCAATAATGCAGTTTACGATCTCGGGTCTGGTCTTAATCCCGTTATTTCTTGTTACTTGCTATTTGATTCTGCGTTACAATGCTGCTCAGCTTTCACTTTTTCAAAAAATAACGGTTGGAGCCTTTGTTTTCTATAGTTTCGCTGTCCTTTACTTGACTTTTTTCCCTTTTCAAATCCAAACAGGGGTCTATGCCAATCAATCCGATTGGCTTAGTCGCATCAACTTCTCCTTAGCAGCAGATCTTTCGATACTCCCTAATCTCATTATGTTGGCGCCATTAGCTGTTTTTTATTATCTGATGGTAAAAAAAACTTCTGCCTTACGAGCTGTTCTGCTAGGTTTTTTAGTCAGCTTTAGTATCGAAGTACTGCAGTTTTTAAGCAATTATTTCCTAGGCGGCTGGCGAGGGGCAGATGTCGTAGATTTGATTGCAAATACCTTTGGGGCATTACTTGGTTATTTACTCAGTCGCTTTCTTTTCACTGTGCTGCCTGAGCGATCCTTTCTTAGAAAATTTATGCTTCATTCCCCTAGTGAGTCGTAAATCAACTATCGGAGCAAGCAAAAAAGAGCCCGTCAAAAGGCTCTTTTTCGTATCTGTCTATTCGAAAAGAAAATCTTGCAGTTTTACTAGATGAGTATTGCTGTTGCCGGAAATCAAGCAGATCACTTTGTTTAGCGATTTGTTGAAACGATCGTGGCACCAAAAGGCATCAATGCTAGACCCGCTAGTTTCAGCGACTGTTTCGCAAAAGGAATCCCAATAATCGTAATCGTTAAGAGAATGGCACTCATCAGATGAGCGATTGCCAAAGGTATTCCTGAAAAAATCAGCCACAGGATATTCAATAGCAAAGAAACTCCTGAACCACTATAGACAACTTCTTTTCCAAAAGGGGCCAATGATAAAGAAGCGAATTTAAAACACTGCAAACCAATCGGGATACCGATGATCGTCACACACCACAGACAACCGGCCAAAAACCACGAAATTGCACCAAGCAATCCACCAAAAATCATCCAAATCAGGTTTCCTAAACAACTCATACTCATCACATTCCTTTCCTTTGAAAAAAGCGGCCATCATAGATGACGACCGCCTTGCATTATCCTTCGTTCGTTTTTGATTACATTCATTTAGCCAACTGCTTATTCGTTAGAATTTCCGCCAAATACACCCGTGATCGAAGACCAAAGTCCACTGAAGAAGTTTTTAACATTTTCCCAGAGACCTTTGGATTTTTCTTCAATTTGTTTGCGGGCTTCTGAAAGATCCAACTCTTTGACAAAATCTTCAAAAATATTTTTGTCTTTCATGTTGCTCATCAATGTTGTCAATTCAGTAACTTGATCCGAAGTCACGATTCCCTCTAAACCATTGTCTTTCAATGCTTTTTCAACAGTTGCTTGAATATCGGATTGAGTCAACTCTGAGCCATCAGCTGTTTGAGCAGCTAGCTCTGTTTTCGCTTGTTCTTGTGCAGCATTCAGAGCTTCATCAGAATAGCCTTCTTTGTCTTTGTTTTCTTCTGTAATGGTTGATAAGACATCCATTTCATCTTGCGCAACACTGACACGATCTTGATTGATGATGCCGCCGGATTCTTCAACGATTTTGTAGACTCCTGCCAATGCCCCAGAACCGTCAATCGGTACAGCAGAAGCTACTGTTAGCTTAGCATCTGTGATCCCAGCAGTCAGTGCGGCATTTTGGTATTGTGCGGCAGTGATGCGGGTGATATTTTTAGGTGTCGCAATATCCACCGTGATTCCTTCGCCACTATCAAGGGTCTGCATGCGGACAGAACTATACACCGCCCAATCTTTAGTAAAGCCACCATCAGGGATATATTTCATTAAATCGGAACCTGAAGTCGTATAGATCGGTGTTTCTCCTTTGATCCCCAGTTGATCCAGGGTATAGTTTTCTTGCTCTTTTGTTAATGCATTACCGATGGCTACCGCATTGATCTGCAATTTTTCTTTACTATCCGTCGTAGAAGTCGCAGTTTCTGAGCTTGCTGTCTCTGAAGCTGCCGAAGACGAGGTTTCGATCGTTTGTGAGATTGCTGAGCTCCCTTCACTTGAAGTTGATTCTTCAGCAAATGCTAATGGTGCGGCAACTAAAACTTGGCTAGAAACCAAGAGAGTGGCTAAAATCATTTGTTTTTTTCTGATATTTTTTTTCATAGTATCCTCCATCTAACTATTTTCCTGTTTCTATTATTGTACTATAAGAGATACGTTTCGACCTACGGCTAGGGTCGGATTTGAAGGAAAATTTATGATCTACTTGTTTAAAGAAAAAAATAAAATGTTTTTTTATCGCAATATTGAGGATACTGACTACAAACGTATTTATTATCTTTATTACATTTGTTATTGACTGTGTGGTTACCCGACACTATATACTGATTATTAGGAGGCGAACGATGAAATTACTGACAACAAGTGAACTAGCAACCTTATTTTCTATTTCAAAACACACAATCCGGCACTATATTGATATTGATTTGCTGACACCTAAGGAAAGGAGAGACAATGGTTATTTCTTTTTCGATGAAGAAAATGTTTATAGATTATATCAAATTATCGTTCTTAGGAACATTGGCTACTCTCTTAAAACAATTAAAACGGTTTTAACTGAAGAGGATGTAGCCCACTATTTTTTGGAAGCTGAACAAAATCTTCAAAAAAAAATCGACGAATTACTTGCTATAAAAAATACCGTGCAGAACATCATCCAGGCTCAAGAACGCTACAAGCTAAATGAAATAACTTTCTTTGAAAGAACGGATCGCTACTTCCATCCTTTTCCGGAATCGGTTATTGATAATTCCGAGATTGATTTGATCAAAGCAACAAAAATGAACTTCTCGTCCCTCGATCAAGTATTCTATGTTCATAATGAAAATGAAGTGATTCCTTGCTTTCAAAGCAAAAATAAAGAGGATGACCTTTTCTTTGCTAAAGGGACTTATGCCAGTATGAGCTTTATCGTTAATACGGAAGACTGCATTAAAAAAAATATTGATCTTTTTTTAGCTGATAAATTACTGGCTATAAAGGATACTTCACCACATCATTTCTTAGTTTTTGAAAATATCTATTGTTCATTAGCCTATAATAATGCCACCATTTTTACTGTTGAGATTAAATTATAAGAAAAGAGGATTGGATATGTTTACAGTAACAACGGAAACAATTGCGGATAAAAGAATTCGTGAAGTAAAAGGAGCTATCTTTAATGAACAAGTCATTTCAATTAACATTGTGAAAGATACAATCAGTGGTATTAAAGGGATATTTGGCGGAAAATCTACTACTTATTCTAATGAATATTCAAGCGGAAGGAAATTGGCTCTTTTAGAATTAGAATCACAAGCTCGTAGTCTATCTGCAAACGCGATAATCAATACCCGTGTTAGTTATAATCAATTTGTAAATTCTGATATCATGCTCATCGTTGTAACAGCTAGCGGAACAGCAGTTGTTGTTGAAGAATAGATGCACTAGGCTTTCATCTATAAAAAATCAGCTTACTAAACAATGTAAGGCAGCATTATGCCGTGATAGCTCATTCTTTCCACATTAATTTTTCGCCTGAGAAAAAAGTATGTTTTTTTGAGAGTCTAGGTATAAGACCCTTTTAATAACTCACAACTCCAATCAAGCGGCACTATTTTTTCCCAGCAACAAGTATAGGAAGAAACGTCTATCATTTACACTATGCACAATTAAAAACAAAAATCACCTGTGACAAAGTGATTTAAATAGAAAATTTATTAGAAAAAAGAAAAAAGCCTTCGCTTCTATTTGTCTATTAATATATCTTCAATCGCTAAACACATAGACCTCTTAACAAGTCAAAAAAGTACGGCCTATCGATCAATCCTGAGTAGATTGACCAGTAGGCCGCTTGTTCATAATTGAATCTATTCCTGCTTCTTCATTATGAAGTAAGCGTTATATGCCTCGTTTCTTTGAAACTTATAAGAGTTATCTAAGGTCTGTATGCTATCAATACTCAAACTGGCGATAGTAGCGTCGTATCTCCATTGGGTGGCAATTCATTTGCTCGACATAGGCATCAATACGTTGTGTCACGCAATGCATCAATAAATGAGACAGTACACGGCCACGATATTTCTCACTGATTCCTGAAACAGGATAGTCTTTCGTGTCGATCAATGTATAGTCGCCACAAATTCTTGGCAATAATTTAGCTACTCTTTCTGATAATGGCCGCTGTTCATCTTCGCCTAAAAAGACGGTCACAGGGGTTGTTTCATCAACGATTTCCAACGTCCCGTGAAGAAATTCAGCGGCGTGGATTGATTTAGAACGCAACCAGCTTTGTTCTTCCCAGTAACACATAGCGTAAGAATAAACAGCACCCCATTGATTTCCCGCACCGATGAAATAGTGCATCGCATCATGACGATGTTTTTCCGCAAACGATCGGCCAAATTCATCCGCTTGTTTCTCTGCTTCTACTAATCCTTTTGCTAGATGCTGATCCAATTCTTGATAATACTCTTCGTAATCAGGAAAATCCCCATGATTTTTCATTAAACGATCCGCAACCATAAAGAATTTGATTTGTTCTGTTCCTGGTGCAGGATACGTGATGACATGGTCACACTGTTCTGCCAAGACACTGCCTTTTGTATCAATAAATCCTAGTAATGTCGCTCCTACTTTTTTGATTTCTGCGACAGCCTTTACCACTTCTTGTGTCGTACCAGTGACAGATGACAAGATAACTAATGAGTCTTTTGTCAAGCGACGGTTCCCTGTTGTATAGTATTCCGCCGCATGTTGGACATAAACAGGCAGATCACTTTTTCCATTGATATAAGTAACTGCTTGCATAGCAGAAGCATACGTGCCGCCAATTCCTAGATAATAGATCGCATCAAAGCCTTTTTCGTCAAGGGTGTCGACCAACTTTTCAATTTCTGGGCGCAAGTCTAACATTCCTTGGATATCGTCAATTTGTTGTTGTTCATTAAATTTAAGCATTTTTCCACCTCTAAATTTTACTTTTTAACACTTGATCAAAATCGTCAAAAATACGTTTACTTAAATCGATTCCTTTAGCAGCTGCCCCAAGATAGGAGAAAATTTGAAACGGAATAACTAAGAGCAACGGAGAAAAAAGTTCCTCACATGCAACATCCAGCCCAAGTGTATCGGAGTCAGCCGCTGCTGCTACAGTGATTGTATAAGCTTTCCCCACATGAGAAGTCATATAATCACGCAATAACTGAGATCTTGTTTGATTCGAGCTTGGCGCTTCAATAAAGAAAAGCACATGTTCATGGTTTGCTTCAAGATAAGGACCGTGCATATACGCTTCTAATTCCACGCCTTGAGAAGGTACTCGAACAGTTTCGGTAAATTTCGTTTCAAATTCTTTTGCGGTTCCCCAGTTTGGACCGTAACCAATTGTCACAAACCGATTGGCTAGTTTAAAAGTACTGACGTTTTTCTCAAAAAAAGCTATCGTTTTATCAATGACTTGAGGAACGGCCTCAATCATCTTCTCTAACTGGCTTTTGATAATCGACACTTGGTCATCGGACAATAAGCCTTTGCTGTAGCCAATCGATACGCCTAACAGATAGAGTTGCAATACCGTTGCGACATATCCCTTCGTCACGAATCCAACGGTCTCGATCCCGGTTCCTAGATCAATTCTTTCGTTTACTTTTTGCACAAGGGGGCTTTCGAGATCACTGCTCAAACCGATGGTGTAAAGACCTTGCTCTGACAAATGCGCCACGGCATCTATTGTCGAGGCACTTTTTCCACTTTGAGAAACCGCCAGAACTGTCTCAATTTCTTTTGAAAGATGACCATAATGATTAAAGTGGTATGGTTCCTCGATCGTGACAGTGATCTGCGCCAACTTCTCCAGTGCGTACTTTGCTGCTAAACAGGCATTGGCAGAAGAGCCTGTTGCCAAAATCATTAAATGTTCAATCGCTGATCTTCTTTCTTCTTTTTTAGGAACAAATCCCTGCAATATCTCAGCCAATGTTTCTTGCTCTTCCTGAATATAATCCATCATCGTTGCCACAACAATTCCTCCTTAAAAAAGTCCAATCAAGGATCCCAAAATACCAACTACTGCTAATCCAAGCAGAATAATCAACGGCTTGACTTCTTTTTTCAGCAGATAAAAGACAGCCCCAAACGCACCTAATGATAAAATTTTCGGGACGATATCATCAAAGATACTTTGTACTGTAACAGCATTTTCACCCGAACCGATCTGTAATGGGATATTGATATCGATCATCGTAGCTGTCATTCCTCCCACGACCATCAATCCAATGATCGCGGCGCCGTATGTTAAGCTTTCCATCATGCCGTTTTCCTGGATTTTCTTTAAAAATCCTGTTCCAAGCTTATATCCCCAACCAGTAGCAAAATAACGAAACAGTAAATGAGGAATATTGAAAATCAGCAGAAAGAGAATCGGTCCCAATATGTTTCCTTGTAAAGCCAATGAAGTTCCTACTCCAGTGGCGATCAGCCGTAACGTTCCCCAAAAGAAGGAATCCCCAATCCCAGCTAAAGGTCCCATCAAGGATGTCTTGATGTTATCGATCGCTGAGGAATCAAAATTTGGATCATTCACATTTTCTTCTTCCATCGCTGCATTGATTCCTAAAATAAGTGTCACGATATGAGGGGTCGTGTTGAAAAATTCCAGATGACGTTTCAATGCATCGGCCATCGATTCTTTTGTTTTGTAAAGTTTCTTTAAAATCGGAATCATCGCATAGACATAAGCCAGGTTCATTTGCCGCTCATAGTTCCATGAGAACTCCATTTGAAACGAACGCCAGAAGACACGATTCAATTCTTTTTTGGTAATTTCGGCTTTCTCATTAGAAGTCTTCATCATCATCTAGTACCTCCCCTGAAGTCGTTTGAATAGATTGCCCTTGTCCGCGTATGTTTCTTAGATTCACAACTACAACGGCTGTTATCGCACCAAAGATTGCAATTCCTGTAACAGGCAGCTCTAAATAAGCTGCTAATGCAAACCCTAAAAAGAAATAAGGAGCAACTTGTTTATTGATCAGTAACCTAGCCAACATGGCAAATCCAAGAGCTGGGATCAAGCCAGTTGCGACTGATAAACCGTTCTGAACAAAGGCCGGAATCATATCCAACAATTTACTAATCGTATTACTGCCTACCATGAAGGAAATCGTAACTACAAGGGCCAACATCAGTGATAAGCCAAAACCTGCCAATAAGTGCATTCTTTCCACACCTTTGTAGTTACCATCTGCCGCGTACAAATCGGCTTTTTGGTTCATCATAGGAATGAGCAGTCCCAAGTAAACATTTTTCAAGATAAGTGTCAATGTTGCGATCGGGAGTCCTAACAATAAAGCCGTCTCCGTTCCCGCTCCTGCTGTAATTGCAAAGGCTGTACCAAGAATCCCACCAGTTACGACATCGGGCGGAATAGACGCACCAACAGAAAAAGAGCCGATAAACGCTAGTTCCAGTGTTGCACCCATAATGATTCCGGTGCTGACATCCCCTAATACGATTCCTGTAAACAATCCAGTAACAATAGGACGCGACAGTAATGACGTTCCTAATGCATATTCAGATTGCGCGATAAATGCAACAATTCCAAGTAATATTGCTTGCAGCATCTCTGTTACTCCTTTCTTTATAAAACATCTTCGACAGCGACTTTTTTATCTGAAGGTACTTGCCGGATATCGACAGCGATTCCTTTAGCAACCATTTTTTTCAGAAGTTCTTCTTCAAACGGTAAAACATTGACTGCTTTGCCAATATTCTTGGTGCCTTCTTTGGCTTTGATCCCGCCCAAATTGATTTTAGTGATCTCTGGATAGTTTTCCGCTAACTTATAGGCATCTTCAATGGATTCCACCACGATGAACAACTTGTATTTATCGGTCACACCGCTTTTCAACGCATGAATAGAATCTTCGATTGTTTTGATTACTAGCTTAACGCCTTGTGGTTTAGCTAGTTTGATCGTTGTCTTACGAATGTCATTTGTCGGCACATCATCATTGGCGATCAAGATACAATCTGCCCCTAAACTTTGCGTCCAAGAAAATGCAACTTGTCCATGTAAGAGTCGGTGATCGACTCGTGTCAAAATAATCATGTCGTTCCTCCTAAAATTCTTCTTCTTCGATTTCTTTTACTACACTCTCATTGCAGAACTGGATCATATCTTTCGAATTAGCCAACGTTTGGTGGATCGTTTCTGAGATGGCACCTCCTCCTTGAAGTTGTGTTGTCAATTCAATCAACAATGGCAAATTCAATCCTGCGATCAAGTAGAAATTCGGTTGTTGGATATAACGTAAAAATTCATTGTTCACACTGCCACCGAAAATATCTGTGATAACGATCATTTCGTGCTGTTTATAGGTTTCCATCAGTGTATCTATAGTTGCTGTTAGATCGAATGCTTCTTGAACATAACAATCAATGGCAATGACTGATTGTTTTTTTCCACAAATAAGTTCTAAAGAATGCAAGATTCCTGATGCAAATCTACCGTGTGATGCTAAAATAATGATTTGCTCCACTGCTTTCACCTCTCTTTGCGCCAAGTTACACTTTATTAAACGCAAAAAGCGTGCCAAAAAAAGTGGCACGCTTTCCTTATCGATTAAAAATCCGCTTCAACCATTGAAGAATCCGTGTTTCCAAATAAAACATCATAGATATAGCAAACTTCAGATTCTGGTATCGCGACACTGTAAACCTTTTCAATGACACTAAACGCCTTTTTGATCTCTTTCAGCTGTTTTTCATGACACTGAAGCAGTGTGTCGCTGGCATGATAATTCTCAATGGCTTCATTTCGAATCAGTCGTTCGATCAAACAACTTGTATGGACAAACAACGCAAGCTTGCGGTCATTAGTGATTCTTTGCTGCCATATACGTTCCAGATTCCCCACAAAGAATTCCATTTGAGAAATCACTTTCTCTGTATCTAGAATCGTCACAGATTGAATCACTCGATCCAGCGAAAAGTTTCTTACTAATTGATTGTTCACATAAGCAATCATCTCTTCATCCAATTCTTCTTTCAGCCAACTTAATAGCACTGCTGTACCTGCGCCAGAAATCAGTTCTTCTAAAGAAATAAAAGGAGCCAGCTCTTGACGAGGTTTGTTGGTTCCTACAACACCAACAATGTCATACGATGTCAAAGCCTGTTTGACATGTTCCCTATTTTCCAACTGATTGAACTCATAAGGGAGAATTCGAATCTGTAAATGATCTGGAATGCTCTTTTCTAATAAATTTGAGATTTGAACCGCAGTTCCAATCCCTGTTGAACACGTTGTGATGACAACTTTCTCTTTTTTCGTTTGCGGAAGAATAATCTCCCATTCATTTTGACTGTAGGCATTTACCCGTTCTGGAATTTCCCTCAGCGAAACATTTTGCTGGATACATTCCCCCACAGCGATGGCTACACTTGTCGTTACATTGTTCATCATGACGATTGGAACCGTCAATTCTGGAATATACTGATAGATTTCTTTCAACGAACCCATGTCGAACAAGACCACTAGTCCATTAGATACATCATTTTTTTGAATATATGCAGTGACCCTTTCTGCAATTTGCTTGGGCGTGACATCTAATGGCATATCGAAAGACTGAAAAACCGATTCATTCAACAAACGATTCGCTACATTCGCAATGCTGCTGGCAGTTGCGTAGCCATGAGCCACGATGATACTTCTCGGAAGCAATGAATCTTTGGTATACCCCATATCGTTGATATAGAGTGTAAAGATAATGCGGTCCATACTGGTTAGCTCGATATCCAATGCTTTTTGTACTAGCCCTAACAGATTTTCGGTGTAGCGATCACTTGTCGAATAATGCTTTTTAACGCTCTTCAGTAGGTTCTCTGTCAATAAAAGTTTGTCTTGATCATCCGGCAGCCACTCCACATTTCGCCGCAGCCATAAATAATAACTGATCGTATAAACCATGCTGCCGTTAAAGCTGATTTGGAAGGAATGTTCAATCTGTTCCATCATTCGCTGGACATGCTCGGTCACAAAAATCATCGTCCGCTGCTTTTGTTCTTGCTTATGATCAAACAATAAATTTTCGAATAGTCTTTCAATCACTTTAGAAATAGGATCAGCTGCAGCTGTAAAATCCTGTCCTGCCTGGACATAATTGAGCAGGATCTGTTCATATGTTTGAATGATCTTTTGTTGTTCTGGCTCACTTTCGGCAGTCAGCTGCTGGATTTGCGTTTGCCCATCGATAAGAATCGATTGCGTCGTCGCTGACTCATTGGGTTCATCTGTCAATTGCAGTAAATGTTCTGGTAAATGATAGACCGTGACTGCTATTTTTTTGGCTTTCCGCTTTAGACTAGCAGTATAGCTTTTGGCAGTAATAATCTTGATCGTACTTTTCAATTCACCGACATTCCCAGAAAAATGACTCGTCGTTAACATTTCGATCACTTGAGGTGAGAGTTCTAACGGCAAACCGATGCGCTTTTGCTCTTCAAAAAATGCTTGCAAGATCAGTTGCTTCCGTTCAGAAATCGTTCGTTCTTCCAAAGCAGGCAATGTCGCTTGGATCGGGATTCGCCGCAAAAAAGTTGTTAGAAAAGTTTGTTTCAAATCTTCTGTCGTTGCAAACACCAACCGACAATCCACCGTGACTGGTCGTCTTGTATCCCCCATTCGATAGATGACACCTTGATCCAGAAAAGTGAATAATTTTTCCTGTCCTTCAGCATTCAACCGATGAACTTCATCGAGAAACAAGACACCGCCATCTGCTGCTTCAAAAGCACCAGCACGATCTTCCTCTGCGCCGGTAAAAGCCCCTTTGACATGTCCAAATAAATTACTAGTCAATAGCTCTTGGTTGTTGGCGTACTGTGCGCAATTGATGGTGATCAAAGGCGCATCGACTTCCAATAATTCATTGGCCACACAATAGTGATGGAACATTTTTACCAGAAAACTCTTCCCCGTCCCACTTTCCCCCGTCAGTAAGAAGGGAAGCCCACCATTTGGATAGAAGGCGGCCATCTTGATCTGTTCAATGACTTCTGCCAGACTGCCTTTGCTGCCGATCACACTGGAAAAGAAATCTTCTTTTTGATCAAAAAAAGGTTTTTCCGCCGCAACAGCAGCCAGACTCTCGTATACGTTTTGTGTTAAGGGGTAGTTTTGGCTCTCAAATGCCTGCTTATGAAAAAAATAAACGGGTCGGGTCGCAATTTTCACTAAACGACCTTCTTCCGTTAGCTGATTCAAATAGTGACTGATCGTGTTTCTCTTGACTGAAAACTTCTCGGCAATATCTTTCGCTGTAAAGACATCGCTTACATTTTCTGCAGAGAAAAAAGCCGTCTGGTTTTGCAAGTAAGCAAGTAATTGTTCTTTCATCGCTGTTCTCCTTGTCCTCTTTCTCCGTTTATCATAGCTTACGATTCTTAAAAAGCCAAGAGGTGACAGAGGAAGTTGCTTAGAATGAATAATTTCGAGGATATTTCCCTCGACTATAGGTCATCTTGAAAAGAGTCCTTAGCATAAAATTTATGATCCAATAAAAATCACTCAAGGCAGTCACATTTTTTTAGACCGTTCACAGATCTTGCCCTTCCGCTAGAGACTCTTTTCATTTTCATAGATACTTCTATTTCTTGCAATCTAAAGTAAATCATCAAAGCTGACGGTTCCGCAACAAGTCCTCCCTTTTTATTCCTTTACAATACTCTCTACTTATTGCATTCTATTCCTTTCTTAAATCGTTGCTTCCGTATGATCCCGGCTCAAGGTATATAGGCTGGTTTCGACTTTGAAGTAGTCTTCGACTAATTTTTTCAACTCAGCCATTGCGGCATCAGCCCGCAAATGTTGTTCTTCATTGATTGATTCAACGAACAATACTGCGTTGACGGTCTCTTCTTTTAACATCGTGCGTTGCGCTTCTCGCCAATTTAAACAGCGGCAGATGGCTCCTTGCTCGTCATAGTAAATCAATTCTCCTGCTAGAGCTGGCGCATCCGCCTCGGCGCCTAATGGGAAAAATGACTCCCCACCCTTGGCTAGTCCAAGGTGTAAATCACCTGCGATTGCAGCCAAATCTTCTCCACCTAAAGGCATCCCATACTTCATAGAGACACTATTGTAGAGATCTACTAATGGATTGATTGGAAAAAAAGTTCGATCTTGATTGACACGCTTCAACAATGCTTCTATGGAAGAACGGGCACCTTTTTTTGTTTTAAATTTTTGGAAAGCTTCCCGCCATTCTTGGACAACTGGATTTTCACTGAAGGTTGCATTCGTTAAGAATCGCTTAGCTTCGCGCTTACCGTTTTCCAGCAATTCCGTAAAATAACTTTCTTTTGCAGGATCTATTGAATTGTCGATCCCTTTCACAACGAGACAACTAATTTGTGCTTGGGGAAAGATTTCCCAGAATGCTTGATCAATCACTATTTTCTTCATTACTTTCACACTCCAAATGTATTAATAAAAAAGCGGCAAAACAATATTTGCTAGTTCCGCCAATTGATTCCAAAAGTTGATCATTATTTAAACCTGTCCTTTTAAACTAGGGAAGGTTGATCACATTTTTGAAAAAGAAAACGATTTTCTATCCTACAGTGCCGATTTCTCCTGCTCTATCTAATTAGTAGTCTCTTTTTCCACCATTCTTTACAATCGCCCAATCCGATTCAATAGATTCTCTGATCTTTGAAAGTAAATTTGACACCGTTTCTATTTCTGATGCGGATAGTTGAGTGGTAGCGATTTTGTTCGAGTATTCGTTTTCTCTTAAGATAAACTGCACAACATGCTTTCCTTTTTCAGTTGTGTATAAATGTTTGATTTTTTTATTGAACGGATCGGATTCTTTTAAAATGAATCCATTCTCTTCCAACTTTCGGACAGCTCTTGACAGCGTTGTCCGATCGACTTTAATCACCTCTGCTAATCGTTCAGGGATAATCCCCTCATTCTCAAAAATACGAACCAAATAAATATACTGCCCTTTGTTCAGCTTTAACTCTTTAAATTCAATATTGGCAATGGCATCAAGCATTCGGCTAATCGAACCAATTTCTCGTAAAATGTCATTCATTCTTCTTTCTCCTCTTCTATCATTATCCTACCTTTTTATTGTTGCAAATGCAACATTTTTTCGGAATAGAAAAGAGCGAAACCAATGTTTCACTCTTTTAAAAAATATTTTTATCACTTATACGTTCTGTTGCTAGTTGATCATATTTCGCCAACCACATGACTAACAACAAAGATTGTTTCATTTGCTCATTGCTTGGAGGAAGAGAGCTAAACCATTGATCATTCACTAGAACCCGTCAGAGGTATCCTCTATCTAAAGACTAGCTGATTTTTTCCCTCAGTTCGTTTTGTCTGCTTTTCTGACACGTATTCTCTTTTATTCAAAAAAGAACTCTTTAGAATTGTTTCTTTTTCATAATCGAAATACTGATCCTCACAGAGAGTGCAAAAAGTAGCATAGCAATTACTAATGCAATAAGAAAGAGCATCCCCATGCTGACGATGGGCAATGTGTTCAATTGAGCAATCAGATCAACATTAAAGAAGAGCTTTGCCCCTTTTACAATCACAACACCAGCGACTATCAGAAGTCCAACAGCACCAATAATGGCAATTCTGCCCTTTTCGCCGCCAAACTTTAGTTGGAAGGGAATCATAATAGATTGGATGATGATCATAACAGGCAGAATCATTGCTGCAATCTGCCAGATCTCAGTGAGAGAAGTAGTATCTCTAACAACTGTTGCAATCAATCCTAAGAAAGTTGCCAAAAGCCATGAACTAAATCCCAGTAGAAATCCTAGACAATATTTTTCCAGCACATAGCCCACTCGAGTAATAGGTAAAGTGAATAAAAACGCATACCCATTATCAAATTCATCATAGCTGATAGTGCTTAATGTGAATAAAGAAAGCGCAAAGGTTAAGAAACCTAGTGGGAATGATACATCCTCTGTAAACGAGATCATTCCTATTACAATCAAAAGAATAACCAAAAAGAAATTTTTTTGTGTGGCCATCAATTTAAAATCTTTTACCAACAAACCTGTCATTATTCACGCCCCCTTACCATCATCATAATCACTTCATCAATTGATCCTTTTTCAATGACTATTTTAGGAAAATTCTCCATATAAAATTGTTTTTGATTCGTTAAACAACTATACCCATAGCTTTCTTCTTTGTATCGGAGAATAAATTGTTTATCCAGTTCTTTGTATTGCTCCGGATCAACTTTCAATAGTGCATAATCACTTAACAAGACATCGGTCTCTTCGTGTAAGATCATTCGTCCATCATGGATCATATAAAGATCATCACAAAGTGTTTCTAAATCACTAGAGATATGGGAACTGATCAAAATCGCACACTCTTCATCTTTTTCCATGAACTCTCTCAACATCAAAAGTAATTCATCTCTGGCAATCACATCCAAGCCAGCTGTCGGCTCATCTAAAAGCAACAATTTAGCGTGATGCGATATAGCTACTAATACTTTTAGTTTTGCTTTCATCCCTGTTGAAAAATCGTTGAGTCTTTTATCCACTGGTAGTTGGAATCGCTGAATTTGTTCGGTAAAAAAGTCTTCGTCAAATTCGCTATACATTGTCCGTAAAATAGGAACAATATCTTTAATCCTTAAATAGCCGCTGAAGCCAGAATCGGATAAAACAACACCTAACTTTTCCTTCTCTTTTGGGGTGAGTTCTTTACTATCCTTGCCTAAAAGTGTGATCTTCCCACTGTCAAAAGGAATTAAACCAAGAGCTGCTTTAAACGTAGTACTTTTACCTGCTCCATTTTGACCAATCAGCCCTGTGATAGTACCTTTTTGAACTTCTAATGAACAATCAAGAGAAAAATTATCATACTGCTTTTTTAGATGCTCAATTTTCAACATGTTTCAACCCTCCAATATCAATTCAAACAAACTTTTTATCTCTTCATCACTAATCCCGCAACGTCGCCCTTTTAGAATTGCTTGTTCCAAGTCTTGTTCCAGCTCCTTTTTTTGCTCTTCCAATAAAAGCTCTGTATTGGTAGCAGCTACATAAGTTCCTTTCCCGTGAACCGTTACTGTAAAACCTTCAGATTCTAACGTATCATAGGCTTTTTTGACCGTTAAAGCACTGATCTTTAATTCTTTTGACAGTGTGCGGACAGATGGCAACGGATCATTCTCATTCAGCTCCCCATTTCGAATATGCCCTTTGATTTGATCGACAATCTGCTCATAAATCGGCACCATTAAGGAAGTATTAATAATCAATCTCACATTTTCTTCCCCCTTCTCGTTACAAACAGTATATAACAGTACACAACTGTTATCAAGTGTTATATACTGTTTATTAAAAAATTTTTGAGTTTTTACTGAACATAAACAAAAAAAGCTAGGCAAAAGCCTAGCTGAGAACACGATTTAATCGTGAAAGATAGATAGTTATTTCATGCGTATGATAATTGTCCCACCTATAACACTCACAATCATTATGCCGAGGACAGGCATCCAACTCGCCTTCTCATCATTTGTCTGTGGAAGTTTTTTATCATTCGTTTTATTTGAAGCGTTTAAGGCAGCAGAGTGACTTGATTCTGATTGATTGTTCTGAGTCCCTAACATGGACGAATCAGTTGTGTTTGGTTCTGTCGTACTTGGTTCCGTTACGCTTGGTTCGGTAACACTTGGCTCCGTTACGCTTGGCTCTGTCGTACTTGGTTCCGTTGTGCTTGGCTCTGTCGTACTTGGCTCCGTTACGCTTGGTTCGGTAACACTTGGCTCTGTCGTGCTTGGTTCCATCGTACTTGGCTCTGTCGTACTTGGCTCCGTTACGCTTGGTTCTGTGACACTTGGCTCTGTCGTGCTTGGTTCTGTGACACTTGGCTCTGTCGTGCTTGGTTCCATCGTACTTGGCTCTGTCGTACTTGGCTCTGTCGTACTTGGTTCCGCTGTGCTTGGCTCTGTCGTACTTGGTTCCGTTACGCTTGGTTCGGTAACACTTGGCTCTGTCGTACTTGGTTCCGTTGTGCTTGGCTCTGTCGTACTTGGCTCCGTTACGCTTGGTTCTGTGACACTTGGCTCTGTCGTACTTGGTTCCATCGTACTTGGCTCGGTGGTGCTTGGCTCTGTGACACTTGGCTCGGTAACACTTGGCTCCGTTACGCTTGGTTCCGTTGTGCTTGGCTCTGTCGTGCTTGGTTCCATCGTACTTGGCTCTGTCGTACTTGATGTTTCTTTTTTAGTATTGGTAATAATGATGGTACCATCCTCATTGGTTACCGCACTTTCAAAGTCATCTGGAACATTGACTTCTTCGACAGTGTAAAAGAAATCTTCCCCTTGGTTATTGTACTTTGGTAATACTACATTTTGGCCTTCAACTGGGACTTTTGTGCGTGTTCCTTGATAGCCCTCGCCTTTATTCAAGGTTAAACTATCTGACGTTTGCCAACTTTCAGCACTAACGGTGGTTGTTCTTTTGACTTGGTATTCGATCTGATCAGGAATCTCAGCATCTGGAACATTGATCCACTTCTTCATAATTTTCAATTCTACGACAGGTGCCTTGATGGATGGAATAGGAAAATCTAAATATTCACCATCACTTCCTGTTGTTAATGTCGTACGTCCATTACACAAGACCCATGTTTCTCCTTGAAACTCAGCGGATTCTGTATTTATTCGAACCTGATAAGTTAGGGTAAGTTTTTCATTTTCACCTAACGCGATGTTGCTGATAGAGATGGTTTGATTAGCTTCCGTTACTTGAACTGCTGCAACAATTTCAGGAGCTTGGATCCATGCTCCTTGTTCATTTTTGCACCACCCGACCAATTGATAATGGCTATTATCAAACGTACCGGCTCCTTGTAAAAGGATTCCTTCCCCCATAGGGTCTGTGATCGTTCCATTGGGAATCGTTTTATCAATGTGGTTCGCAATTTCTTTCAATGCTGAACCAAGACCGCTAAGGTTTTCGTCCGTCGTCAAATAATTAGCCGGTGCAGTAGCAAGATTACGGGCAATGTATTCGCCCCTTGCCGAAGGTGCCGTTGCCACTGAATAAACCTTAAAGTTCGATTCCTTGATGTCAACGATCGTTCCTAATGTTTCATCAGTCACCACTTGACTGCTGACTGGAACTGCTAAACTATCTGATGAGGTCTTACTTGTTGTATGGTATTGAGGATTAGCTGTTTGGAAAGCTTTGGTATAGCTGCTAGTATGATAGCCATTATAATCATCGATCTTTCCTGTATTGGGATACACAGTTGCATTTTCAGCAGGTAAATAGCTGCGATTGGCACTATCATCGCCAATATGGATAAACATCTTTTCAGCTTCAGGTCGACTTTGTTCAAGAAGCAGACGTTGTCCCTCCATCAAGCCTTTTTGCATAAATGTTCCTGAGTGTGATTCCGCCGTATGCTGTAAAAAATTTTGCAGATAATCGATGTCTGTGGAGAAGCCATTCGTAGAATAAGTTGTTCGGTTATAGGCAACAATTCCGATACGAATAGAGCCGTTTGACAGGGAATCTCCTAATTCCTCACCAAATTGTTGCAGCCCTTTTAAGGCGTTGGTTAATTTCTCTCCTTTCATAGAGGAAGAGTAATCAATCACAAGGACAAGATCAACTGGATTATCTACTTGATTCCCTTTCACATCTAAAGTAACGTCAAAGAGACCTTGCTGCCCGGCTACCTCTTTGACACTCTTCTTTACATAAGCTTCATCATGATAGTTCACATAGTTTTCACTATCAAAATCGACACCTGGTGCATTGCCGTAGTCATAATTATAGGTATCCCCTTGTTCGACACCATCAGTAATATATTGTCCAGATTGATTGGCTTGATAATCAAAATCATAAGTAGCAGCACTTGCCTGTATACCAATAAAAATGACCATTGATCCAATAATCATTAGTAAAAAAGCAATTGTTTTACCTGATCTTTTTTTGTTAACTTGCAATTCTTACACTCCTTTATTTCATGTCCACTCATTTAATGGGAGAATCATCGTTTAACTGTGAACGAAATTTGCCAATCCAAATTGTAGTTTGTTTCGGCTAACAAAAGAGGCAAAAAAATGCAAATTTCAAACACAAAAAAATATCCTTTTTTGTACTATGATAAAAGAAAATTGATACAAAAAATTACTAGATCGGAGGCAAATCGATGGAACGATTCCATACATTTTTTGGGAGTGGCCTCAAAAAAGACGTTGAGTTACTGCGCTTTTTGTATTTGCAAAAACGCTTTGTCCCTATAGAAGAAATCAGTCAAACATTAGGTCTCGATCGTCGTTCTGTTCAAAAGAGCTTTGACTCATTGACCAAACAGCTGGCAAACAATCAAGCAGAAAAAAACGAGATTCTAATTGCCAAACACGGATCCGGGTATAAATTCAGCGGCACCAAAACAGACTATAAACGATTGACGAGTCAGCTTTTAGCATCCAATCCTTTTTTTCAACTACTTAAAACCCTGCTGCTGCAAAATGAAATCAATTTGATCCAATTTGCTGCTAACAATTTTTTCTCTGAATCGACTGTTCGTAAAAGAATTTATGAATTAGAAAACGCATTGACTCCTATTGGCTTTTCTTTGCGAAAACAAAAAGGCATGGTTCGATTAATTGGTGACGAAGCACGTATCAGATATTTTATGGTCGCCTTCTTTTGGCGGACATTCTCTGGGTTGCATTGGCCGTTCAAGGGACTCTCACAAAAAAAATGTGAAACGATCGCTCAAGACTTCTATCAAAATAACCAGATTCCTTTCAATAAAATCGAATTAAGAATGACGACGTATATTCTAGCCGTCACTATTTTACGTTTTCGCAAAGGGCAGTCGATCCCAACGGATTCATTGGAGATAGCACCTTTTCTCGCAGATGAAGACTTGCAATTGTTTCAACAACTGACTGATCAGAATACGCCCATATTCAATCACTTAGCAGAAGAATTATCCGAACACTTCTTTCTACCAGAAAACGAACGCCGTTTTTGTTTTCTTTGGCTGCAATCCAATCTTGACCGTACATTTAAGGAATCTCAGCTAGAGACTTATTTTTCGTCGAATGAGGCGGAGAAGCCCCCTACTGCCATTCAAGAAGTGATTGCTTCAATGGCCTCACATCATGAGAGAAAAACATTCCCATCCTCTCAGAAAAATCTGATGTTGAACACCATTTTAAATGGCATTCTCTCCATTGCGCTTTTTGGAAAAACCGATCATACGTTGGCAGGCTATGACACCGTCCAATTTCTCGCAGAACATTTCCCAGAATTGCGGATGCAGTCAGAAAAACTTTTAGAACAGACAAGCTTGTATCATGATGAACCACTCAATCGCAAAGGACTTGCATTGCATGTCGCAACGGCTTGGACGCAAGTGATATCACCCGCTGCGTTTCAGAAACAAATCAGAATCAAACTCGAAACGGATTTACCTTTAGCCGTTTCACTGACAATAAAAAAACTGATCAAAATGCCTTTCCAAGGCTTTTATAATATTGATATTCGCGAACACTTTGACCAAGAGGCATATGATCTTTGCTTAAGTACCACACCGTTGACTGAAACTTTTGAAAAAGTCCCTGTATTACTGATCAATGCCCAGATCACACTACCTGATTTGTTGGCGATCCATCAAGCCCTCGAGGAGCTGACCCAGCAAAATCGTCCGCACCATTGAAACTTAAGCATGCAGTTAGTCATTGAGAAAAATAGGATATCCTGCTCCCCCTTCTTGCTACCGCATTCGTTAGTTCCAGTTGGTGATTGTTACAGGAAGACGATAACCTCTTATCTGATGCTGACAAACAATCGTATAAGCAATCTGTCACTATTCCAAATTGGCTGACAGATTGTTTTTTTACTAGTATTCGGATGGTCTTGATAGATAATATACAGTCAAAGTATTTATTTCACTACAATTTCTTTTCAAGCAGTGCTTCTCTGAATAGCTTCACACCTTCGAAAAATCGGCTCTCAACCTGCTTTCATTCTCATAAATACTTTTCTGATTAATCTTTTGAAGAATCAACCGATTCTTATTATTAGTGACACTTAGCAGCAAAGAAAGAATAAGGAGGTTGATACTAAGAAATGTTTCTATAATTGAAAGTTGATTGTTGAGTTAGTTGGTTTGGCCATTTGTTGACTGCTTCAATGTTTTGGATAGAGCCAGTCAATGAAAAGGCAAAATGATAACGCACATTTTTTGCCTGAATCAACAGATGATTGCCACTCCTCCCAACTATTCAAACCTGATGAAATTCAGTAACGCGCTACCCTCGTTTTTATTATTTCTATATGTAAGGAGAACAGATGAGTGTCCAGAATCGATGATTATTTAAAACAACAAATGCAGCAATCCACAAAGCAAACCGTGGAAAAAGATATTTTTTTAGGCCACTCCCCTAACGAAATCATCTACTTCATCACAATCCATGAATTATTAAGATCCCCTGATCAGTTATGTCATAAACTAAAAGACCAAATTTCGGAGAGGGACGCAAAGGTCGTGATCAATGGAAATATCTACGATCATGCCCTTATCAAAGTGCTAAAAGCGGTCATCGAACTGAAGGCGGATTATTCAGTTATCGTCCGCGATGGCTTTAGAGAATATAACAAAAATCTTCGCAGTAGTGAACAAGTTGGTTTGCTCGTTGTCAAGTCAGCTAAATAAAAAACTGCTGCCTCTCAAAAACAGAGGTAGCAGTATTTTCGTCTTTCCATCAAACGATAACTACGATTGATTGCTCGTTGCTTCATTTATTATTTCAAAGATTGCTTTCTTTCCGATTATGTTGACGATAAAAGCTGAAAAAAATGATTGCATATAACACCGCTGTAAAACCAGTGACGGCAATCGAATTTGTGATCAAAATCCCCAGAAACAGCAAGACGAGAGAAACAATCGCCAAACTTAAATAACCTTTACGAAAAAGATTCTTTTGCTTAATGGCTAAGACAAAAGCGGCCAGACTGATCAATAGCCAGATCAAAAGAACAGTGTAGGAAAGAGATCCAGCTAAATAGCCAAACAATTTGTCTCCTAAAAAATAGGAAAGCACAACACCTAAGTATAACGTTCCACTACAAAACATGATTGCTCGTTGCGGGACACTATTTTTATTTAAAGCAATAAATTTATGCTTAGCATTGCCATTGTTGCTCAGTCGGAAATACAGGATTCGCGAAGACGCATAGATTCCTGAATTGATCGAAGAAAATAAAGCCAGAATGATTACCAAATTCACGATGTCCGACGCGAAAGGCAAATGGATCTTTTGAAAGACCATCACGAATGGACTCACATTCGGATCCGCTAACTGATTCCACGGGTAGATGATCAGTAATAGAAACAGCGGAATAATATAAAAAGCTGTGATACGGGTCATGACCCCTCTGATCGCTTTAGGAATCGCTTTTTTTGGATTTTCTGCTTCACTGATCGTGATTGCCACCAATTCTGAGCCACCATAGGAATAAATAACTACTAGCAATGAGTTGATAAATCCTTGAATCCCATGAGGGGCAAAACCACCATGGTCAGTGATTTGACTAAAAGTCGGCAAGAAGCCAATGTCAAGTAGTTGTGTGCCGACTAAATAGATGCCAATAATGATCAACGCAATCACTACACTGATTTTTGCCCAAGAGAGCCAGTATTCTGTTTCTGCAAACAAACGTACAGAGAAAAGATTAATGGCTGTTGTTAAAAGGGCCAAAATCAAAACAAAGACCCACGCCGGAATATTGGGAAACCAAAGCTGCAAAAAGCTGGCAGCTGCTACCGCTTCGGCAATGATATTGATCATCCACATCGACCAGTAAAGCCAATCGATAAAATCAGCCGTATGCACCCCCAGATAAGGTTGGACCAACCCAGAAAGACCATGTTGCTTTTGATCTTCTAGAACCAGCTTTCCAAGTCCTGTCATCACCATAAATAAAATAAGACCACAAAAAATAAAGGCGAGTAATACCGAAGGACCGGCCAAGTCGATCGCTTCTCCGCTTCCTTTGAAGAGGCCAGCACCAATTGCTCCGCCAAGAGCCAACATAGTAATGTGGCGAGTTTTCATTTGTCTTTTTAATTGATTTTCTTCGTTCATAAGATCCTCCTTGTTTCTCCGATAGGCATAAATGAAATCAATCAAAAAAATCATCATTTCTTATAACTGGTTTCAAAAAAATAACGGAGCTAAGCTCCTTGCCCAGATCATACACAGTTAAATAACCTATTGCAACTAAAAATTGAAAAAATAATCTATTTTTTCTGAAAATTCTATCATATTTTAATCTTTTTCAGTTCCTTCAAAGAAACGTTCTTATTCTATCAAAAGGGTGACAATCCGTTAACAAACAAAACACGTTTTTCCACTTCAATAAAAGCAGAAAAACGTGTTTCAACGGCTGGAAAGTAGCTGGCTTTTTGGCCAAATTAGCCAAAGCAGCTTTACAGCGTTTCAATCAAATCCAGTGGATGCTCAATGAAAAAGTCCGGCCTAACAGCTAATAAGGCTTCTTTCGTATGGCTTCCCCAAGCAACGGCAACAGTGCCTACACCGGCTGCCTGCCCCATCTCGATATCAAAGGTCGCATCACCAATCATCCTCACCTCATCTTTTTGCAACCCATGATTTTTCAAAATTATGGTTATCCCTTCAGGATGCGGCTTATAATGCGTCACTTTATCCGATCCGATCGTCTCTGCAAAAAAAGCAGCAATGCCTAATCCCTTCAGATTTCGATTCAATATATCGGTTTTCTTACTGGAAACCACAAAACATTTGATGCCTTGCTCTTTAAGAATTGCCAGTAATTCAGGGATGCCATCGAACACCTTAAGCGACTTTTCTTCAAAAAATTGATAATGGCTTCGAAAAATAGTGAGAAGTTCCATTAATTTCTCTTCGGATAACTGCCTGTTCGCCATCTCTAGAAATGATTTTTCAATAGGAATCCCCATGTAGTAATCGATTGTTTTCTCATCAGGAATCATTAGACCTATGTCACTAAATGCTTTTTGCGTCGCCAATATCCCACATTCTCTAGAGTCACCTAGTGTCCCATCAAAGTCAAAAATCAATCCCTTAGTTCTCATTCCATCCTCACCCTTCATGATCAAAAAGTTTTATTCATCGTATCCTATTCTTTGATAGAAAACAATCATTGATTTTTTCCTCGTCAGAAGCTATTGATCACAAGCAGATCCTAATTCTACGTATCGCTCATATCTTCTAAAAAAAGAGGAAATGGACTCTTTTTTCAAAAAGTCAAAAATAACTGTTGACCTTAGAACGACTCTAACCTTTATGCTAAGGGTGTAAAGAATATGGAGGGAAAAAAATGAAACATTGGCATAATTTAGAAATCGACGCAGTACAATCAGAAACCAGTACCGAACTTATCACTTCGGAAACGCGTACAAGTTATCAGGCAAAGCATGGAAAAAACTTACTTACTGAATCAGAAAAAACACCAGAATGGAAAAAATTCTTTTCTTATTTCCATGATGCTCTGATGTATGTCTTGATCGGTGCTGCTGTTTTGAAATTTATTACAGGTAGTTTTGTTGAAGGAGCAATCGTTTTATTAGTCGTTATCCTCAATGCCATGATTGGTTATTATCAAGAACGAAAAGCTGACGAATCGCTATCAAGCATCACAAAGCTTCTCAGTTCAAAAGCAACTATCGAATCGATAGAGGGAAGACTGTCTATTGATGCAGAAGAGCTAGTTCCTGGCGACCGTGTCTATTTGGCACCAGGTGATATTATCCCTGCTGATCTGCGAATCGAATCAGTCAATGAATTGAAGATTGATGAGTCGATTTTGACAGGGGAGCCTGATGCAGTCGTGAAGACCGTCACTCGCTTAGATGAGCAGACAGCTTTAGCCGATCGAACCAATATGGCTTACTCTGGAACGCAAGTCCAATCAGGTACAGGGAAAGGCATCGTCGTCGCAATTGGTTCCGAGACTGAGATTGGCAAAATCAACCAATCTCTTTCATCGATCGAAGTCAAAGAAACGCCTTTATTGAAAAAGGTCAATGAAATGAATCATTCAATCTTTAAAGGTATTGGACTATTCATTCTTTTACTTGGACTGATCAGTTATTTTGTTTACGGGATGAGCATGATGTATATCGTCTCTGCGATCATTGCGCTGATCGTTTCCTCTATCCCAGAAGGATTGCCATCAATCTTGACGATTATTCTATCTTCTGGGGTAAAAAATATGTCTCAGCAAAATGCGATCGTGAAAGGATTGCCTACGGTAGAAACCCTTGGATCAATGACAGTGATTTGTTCGGATAAGACTGGTACTTTAACAAAAAACGACATGACGTTAACTACTTTGTTTACAAACAATCAGGTAACTGATGTGTTGAAGACAAACCAGGAAGATTACCCGGAGAATGAACTGCTCGCAGAGATCATGCAAAATTGTCAAGAAACGCAAAGCTTTGAGGATGTTCATTGTCCAGTTACAGGAAATGCCACAGAGTTAGCCTTGTTAAAGTGGACGAATCGGATCGGTGCCCAACGAATAGAAAGTGTAGAGACGTTGCCCTTTGATTCAAAATACAAATATATGGCTACAAGTCATAGAATAAATGGCAAGAAACGTATTTTTGTCAAAGGCGCACCGGATGTCATTATGACCAAAGTTTCCGCAGCTCATATCGATGGAACTATGCAAAAATTTGATCGCCTGCAGTGGGAACAAGTCAACTCATCTTTTGCTTCTGAAGGTCAGCGAGTGATCGCTTTTGCCTACAAAGATGTAGCAAACGATACCCTATTAACCCATGACGAAATAAATGATCTAGTTATGACCGGATTAGCAGGTATTATTGATCCGCCGAAAGAATCCGCGATCGAGGCTGTCGCAGACTGTAAAAAAGCGGGTGTCAGAGTAGTAATGATTACCGGAGACCACCCTACAACAGCCAAAGCGATCGCCCAGCAACTAGGAATCAATCATGCTGATCGAGCAATTACTGGTACTGAATTGGATCGTTTGTCAGCAGAAGAATGGCAAACCGTTGTGAAAAACACCAATATTTTTGCCCGGACTACACCAGAACACAAACTTCAAATCGTGACTTTCCTGCAAGGACAAGGTGAGATCGTAGGGATGACGGGCGATGGCGTAAATGATGCACCCGCACTTAGAAAAGCCGATGTCGGCATTGCTATGGGGATCAAAGGGAGCGACGTAAGCAAACAAGCGGCAGACATGATTCTGATCGATGATAATTTTGCGACGATTGCCAAAGCTATTAGAGAAGGTCGCAGAATTTTTGACAATCTAAAAAAGACGATCCTCTTCTATTTACCAACTTGTTTGGCACAAGGTCTATTGCTGATCGTCTCCATGCTGGGAAACATGCCTTTGCCATTGACCACCGTTCAAATTCTCTGGCTTAATCTTGTCGCATCCATCACACTTTCTTATGCGCTAGGCTTTGAACCCGCGCACAAAATGATCATGAACCGTGCACCTCGAGACATGAATGAGAAAATCATTTCCAAATATACGTTGTTTCGAATCCTATACGTGGGTATCCTATTGACCTTTTTTGGCTTCCTTACCATGAATTTATTTAGTGATGAAGCGACAAGACAGACCGTCCTCATCAATGCGATCGTTTTTGGTCAAGCATTTTACATGCTCAATTGTCGTGAGATCACTAGCTTTGCCTTCAGTAATAAAATCAAGCAAAACAAAGCCCTGATCTATTCGTTGTCAGTGATGGCTCTATTACAATTAGCGATGGTTTATTTCCCGCCGCTGCAGAGAATCGTCCAAACAACTTCATTAAGCTTGAACAATATGCTGATAAGCATTCTTCCTGCTTTACTACTATTTCTATTAGTAGAGTCGGAAAAGCACATTACACGTGTGATTCTGAATGAAAGTTTTTCTGAACAGTTCAATTCATTCGAATAATAAGCAATAGCAAACTTTCCTCAGATAAATGCGCCTTTTACTAGTCTTGATACTATTGAACGTATCACTAGTTCAATAGTATTTAGACATTTAGGGAAGAAACAACGATTACGTTCGAAGGATGAGTAAAAAGTGGGACTGTGCCATAAGTCATCATCCAACAAGCTAAACCGAATAATAGTCTGTTGCTAGGCTTGATTCCTCTGACTTTTGCGACGAGGAGCCCCTGCACCGCAGGAGCAATAATAATTAATGTTCGGATAGCGTTACTTGTAGGAGACTTATGGCACAGTCCCGTCTTCTTTATTTTGTTACAAACTCTTGTTGCAAAGCTTTTAATAAATATTTTTTCTGATCAGCTCACCGTTTTTCCACTGCATCTCAACGGTCTGATTCCCTTTGATTTTCAGCCCTTTGACAAAACCATCTTTCAATTCGGCTGGTAAGGACGGCAACCATTTAACATGTCCGTTGCGATCTTGGATAAACAGATTGGCGATCCCAGCAGCCACGCCAAAGTTACCGTCAATCTGGAATGGAGGATGTTTGCTCCAAAGATTACTATACGAAGCTTCTAAAATAGCATGCTGAATATGTTGATAGGCTTGCTGTGAATCTCCTAGGATAGCAAATAAATTGATTAACCAAGCATTACTCCATCCGGTATGTCCGCCACCATTTTTTAATCGCAGAGAAATTGACTTTCTCACTGCATTTAAAAGCTCCTCTGTTCTATAAAGTTCACCAGGGTATGCGCCATAAAGATGGGAAACGTGGCGATGTCCAGGTTCCACTTCTTCAAATTCTTCTTGCCATTCTAAAATTTGACCTTTTGACCCAATTTTTACAGTTGCTAAATAGGGTTGGATTTGCTTCATTCTATCCAACAAATCATCATGGATATTTAGTGATTCACAAGTTAACCGGAAGAAATCAAAATTTTCATTGATCAAGCAGATATCCATTGCAGTTGATAGCTGCAATGAACATTTGTTGCCAGCAGCATCGAAAAACAGGTTCTCTGGTGACGTCGAGGGACAGCTGTGATATATTCCGTCACTTTCTATTAATGTATTGACTAAGAACATAACAGACTTTCGCAATACTGGATAGACCACCTCTTTCAGGTACGTCCTATCTCCCGTGTACTCATAGTGCCGGTATAAATCACTGGCTAGCCAAGCCCCGCCCATTTGCCACATCGCCCAAGAAGCATCTCCTCTACCAGTCTGAGATCGATAAGGAGTCCCCACTGGATTGGTTGTAAACCAGCGATCTGTATTATGATGACACACAGATCCTGCTACACCATAATGAAGGAAGGCGGTCTTTTCTCCTGCGCTAGAGAGTTGTTCAATAAAGTTACTATAAGGTACAAAGCATTCGTGTAAATTACAAGTATCCGCTAACCAGTAATTCATCTCTAAATTGATATTTGTTGTGAAATTACATGACCAAGGCGCTCGCAGCTGCCAACTCCAGATCCCTTGTAAATTACTCGGCAAACTCCCAGGACGAGAAGAACTGATCAATAAGTAGCGTCCATATTGAAAATATAAAGCGATTAGACCAGGATCTAACTGCCCTTCTTTTACCCTTGCAATACGTTCATTCAGCGGCAACTGGACTTGGTCGCCCAAATACATCTCTACTCGATTGAACAGTTCTTGATAGTCTTTCCTGTGACGCTTTTTAGCTTCTACAAAGCTTGGAACTTTTCCTGCCCCTTTTCTTCTAAAAAGAAATGATACGTTTCGGGCATTTTCAATGATAAGTCGATCGTTGTTAAAAACAAGATTTCCATCCGTTTGCTCAATGATTAATTCATAAATATGTGTTTCCCCGCGAGTCCCTTGTACAAAATCCCATTCATTGCTTATATAGTTTGGATTGACATGTTCCGGACATTGAACCTGTATTTCAACACAGCTTTCATTAGCATGGTAAACAACTTTTGAGTGTAACTGTGACTCATAAGCAATACTAATGGATTCAGCTTCCGGAGCAATAAATCTTCCCCACAAGGCTTGGTCAGGATAACTAGCAAAATACTCGCGCTGATAGACACCTCTCGTTCCTTGGTATGTTATTTCTACTTTACTTCTGCTTAAATCAAGACAACGGCGATACTGATCAATCGCTCCTTGTTGGTGTGGTTGTGTAATAATCAGATTTCCCAAAGGCAAGTAGCTCTCGGTGTAATTCCCTAAAAAAGACTCTTCCACTTGTTGCCCCGCTTCTAGATAACGGCCTTCCAAAATAGCTTGTTGGATTTCTGATAAATAATTCGCAGCTTCTGGTCGATTTTTGTCATATTCGTATCCCGACCAAAGTGATTCGTCATTCAAGCCAATTTTTTCAGGAAAACTTCCAAAGATCATTCCCCCTAGACTACCATTCCCAATAGGCAACGTTTCCTCCCATTCCTGCGCTGGGTTTGTAAAGAAAAAATTCATTTTGAGGATCTCCATCATAAAAAAGTCCTATGGCTGTTCTTGAAAAAGTATTGTTCCTTGATTAATCAGTCATAGTCTTGTGATCTCTTTCGCTCAACCTAATTCTAGTCATATTCCAAGAAAGCGGCTTTGTGCTGATTGTAACGCTTCCTCCATCAATCACTACCCGCTCCTTCGAATCACAAGGGACAACTAACTCTTGATTTGGTCCATTAACTGCTTTTGTATCGTAATCAGCCATTTCAGTAGCCTCAATGACACACGCCAATCTCAAATCAGAGTCAACCGTGAATGTAATTTCTTCACAACTATGCTTGTTAACAGAGAAAATAACTAGTTCATCTTTTTCTTCGTTTAAAATAGCAATACTGTCAAGATAGGGTACATTCTTGATTTTGTTGGTATCATAAGTTACTACATCAACTGTTGTAGTTAATGCTTTGCCTTGTCCATACAATGAAGCTTGTTGATACGGATAGAAGATGGTCTGCTTCCAAGCTGTCCCATTTTTCTCAGTCATAATCGGTGCGATCACGTTCACCAATTGCGCTAGACAAGCAATCTTCACTCGGTCAGAATTCTTTAATAATGTAATGAGCATGCTGCCAACAAGTAAAGCATCTTCAAAATTGTAGATGTCTTCCAAAATGTGAGGTGCTACCGTCCATGGCTTTTGCGCCGCGGTTTCTTCATTGGAATGGTACCAGACATTCCATTCATCAAAGGACAACATCATGGTCTTGTCACTTCGTTTTTTTGCTTTCATCGTGTCGCAAATGGCGATTACTGACTTGATAAAACGGTCCATATCTTCTGACTTGGCCAAAAATTCAGCAAGGTTGTCAGTTTTATTGTCATAATATTGATGCAGTGATAAGTAATCGACATATTCGTATGTGTGCTCAAGTACCGTTAATTCCCAATCCACGAATGTCGGGCGAGAGCTGTTGGAACTGCCGCACACCACTAGTTCAATTGAATCATCTACCCATTTCATCGCTTTGGCAGTTTCTTCTGCTAAACGACCATATTCTTCTGCTGTCTTATGCCCAATTTGCCAATCTCCATCCATCTCATTGCCCAAGCACCAGGTTTTAATTGCGAAGGGTTTTTCGTCTCCATTTTGCTTTCGAAGATCAGACCAATAGGTGCCTCCTTCAAAATTGCAATACTCAACTAGATGACGCGCTGCATCGATACCCCGCGTTCCCAAATTAACGGCCATATTCACTTCAGTATCGCATTCTTTAGCCCAACGCATATACTCATGTAAACCTACTTCATTCGTTTCAATACTTTGCCACGCTAAGTCGAGTCGTTTAGGTCGCTTTTCTCTTGGCCCAATGCCGTCCTCCCAACGATAGCCAGACAAAAAATTTCCTCCAGGATAGCGAACAATTGGTACTGCCAATTCTTTGACAAGTTTTAAAACATCTTGCCGAAAGCCATTTTCGTCACTCGTTTCATGATCTGGTTGATAAATACCTTCATAGACTGCTCTTCCCATGTGTTCAATAAATGAACCATAAATTCGGCGATCGATTCTCGAAATTTGTTGTGTTTGTGAAATACGTGCCCTAGCCTTCACTTGATCACACTCCTTTTATTCTTATCTCAAATTGATAATGATAATCCTGTAAATGTAGTTGGTATTTGTCTAGTACATCCGGACCACAGCTTCTGGAACCAATCCCGTGCTGTTGATAATCGATGTACAAATAATAGCGGTCTGCTTTTTTTAGTTCATGAATATGTTGTGCGGAATCAATAGCCGCAGCAGAATAAGAATGTACACTAAAATTAAAGAAATGGTTTCCTTGGAACTTGAGTGCTAATTGATCGTCCGACTTGAATGTCGCCCACTTCGTCTGGCAATGATTGCCACTTTCTTGTGGATATAAATATTGGAAACTCAGTTCATCTGTTGCTTGAGAAAACACATCAAAGTAACTGCCATTTTCAGTATCTGCATAGGTTTCTTTAGGTCCCTTTCCAGACCAGCAAGTTTTCGTAAATCGTTTATGCAGCTGCCAAACAAGTCCGATACGAGGAACTGTCAGCGGATAATGGTTTTTAGGCTCCCCAGATATTTCATAGGTGACTCGTCCATCCTTGAAAAAAGTGATATTCGTTGTTTGCTCAATATGCCAAAACTTTCCTGCTGGCCCGATTGCTTCCTTTAAAGACAGTTTCAATTTATCAGAGTCATTGGCGACAATGCTGCAGCTCATTAAATTTGTCATCATGCGATCGACACCATATTCCCGCCATATTTCACTAGAAATAAAATCATTGTTTGTTGTCGGCCGCCAAAAAATACTTTCTGGAGAGGCTAGATAAATGTCTTGATGCTCGTTCATGAACTGCCATTTACCAGTAGTTTTATCTACTCTCAAATAATTTGTCCCATTTCGGAGCAGCAACATTTTTGCATCATCCTGAATTTCATTAAATAGGAGTATATCAGGTTCTTGCTCTGGTAGAGAGTCTCCTTCGATTGGCATAGATGCGACAATACGAGCTAATTTGCCACGAAGCGTCTTTTGCTCATCGAAAATCTGCACTTTTAGCAAATTGGCCTTTTTTGTGTGCAACAGTTCGCTAGGTAATATCACTTCGACGTCTTTTTCGTGGGGTAAATGAACTGTCACGATCTTTCTTACCAACACTTCTTGATCTCGCTTTATTTCAAAACAACACTTCATATCTAACAAGTCTTTGAATTGATTGCGATTGCGTAGGATTATTTTTCCGACTTCATACAAGGAAAAATCAATGGCGATTGGTTCTTGTTGTCGTTGAATATCGAAATAACTGGGTGATGGTTGTAAATCAGGGGTCATTAACCCATCCAAAACAAAATTGTAGTCATTAGGAATATCACCAAAATCGCCGCCGTATAAATAGGTCGGTTGCCCTTCCCGCTTTGCTTTGATTCCTTGATCTTTCCATTCCCATAAAAAGCCACCTTGTAATTGCGGTTCTTTATAAAACATTTCCCAGTATTCTTTCAACGAACCGGGGCCATTCCCCATCGCATGTCCATATTCACAAAGGATGTATGGTTTGATAACTTGCGGATTGTCTGCGACCTCTTGTAATTCTTGAATCGTCGCATACATTCTAGAATTAAAATCGGCTTGCTGCACATCTTTAAAGTAGCGCCCATCTGTTTCTGAAATACAATCACGGGACTCTCCTTCATGATGAATCAATCGAGTAGGATCTTTTTCGCGGCACCAACGAATCATTGCTTCATGGTTTGTTCCGTTTCCAGACTCATTTCCTACCGACCAGATAATGATTGAAGGATAATTTTTGTCTCGCTCGACCATTTGTTTCATGCGATCAAGATAAGCTTTCTCCCAATCTTGATTGCTGCTCAAATAATTTTTATCTCCGGTACTCCCTATTCCATGACACTCTAAGTCCGCCTCATCCATCACGTATAATCCGTAGCGATCACACAATTGATAAAATTCAGGACTATGAGGATAGTGAGCTGCTCGAATGGCATTAAAATGCGCTTCTTTCATCAGCTGGATCTCTTTTTCCAAGAAACCTTTTGGCAGAGCTCGCCCCTTCGTCTCATGAAACTCATGGTGATTGATTCCTTTAAATAGAATTGGTTTGCCATTAATACAAATTTTGTTTTCCAAAAGAGCCACTTCTCTGAAGCCGATTTCCTGACAAATTTCCTCTTCTGAAGTGACAAAGCGCAACCGATACAATTCTGGTGTTTCAGCAGTCCATTTTTGAGGTGAAACGACTGGAAAAGAAAAATGATGGTTTTCTTTATCTATCACAATCTTTTTTTGAAAGACAAGTGATTCTTTTTCTAAAAAAATTTCGCAATCGAGCTGATTACCATGAATGTTTGGAAAATCAATAGTCAAAATACCATTCTCATAGTTGTTGTCAAATGATGTTTGAATGTGAAAATCCCAGATACATTCTTGGGGGCGATGCAGCAAAGCTACATCACGAAAGATGCCACTCAACCACCACATATCTTGATCTTCAATATATGAACTATCGGACCATTGAAAAACTTCAACGACAAGTTGATTTTCTCCCTTTTCGATAGAAGCGGTTACATCGAATTCAGCTGGATTGCGGCTGCCCTTACTAAATCCTATATATTTACCATTAAGATACAACGCAAAGCAATTATCCACTCCTTCAAACCTAAGAAATTGCCGCATTTTTTTAGAGTCACAAATAAAATCATATCGGTAAACCCCTACCGGAATCTCAGAGAACGTAAAGGGCGGATTGATTGGAAATGGATATTGTATATTCGTATAGTGCGGTTGTCCATACCCTTCCATTTGCCAATTACTTGGTACAGAAATCAGGTGACTATTTTGCCAAAAATCATCAGCAAAAAACCGCTCCCTTTCAACATCTAGATGAGACGGAAAATATCGAAATCGCCAGAATCCATTCAATGACAAAACTCGCGAAGAATTGTCATGATCATCCATTGGAGCATAGGGGAGATAATAACTTCGCGGGCTTTGTCTATTTTCTTGAATGCGCTGGGGATCTGACAAGTAGTTTGTCTTAAACATTCGTTTTTCTCGCTTTCATTCATAATTAGTCTTTCATACCAGTTGTTGCACCAGAATCTAAGATATAACGTTGGAACACGATAAACACGAGAACTAAGGGAATAATTGAAAGCACTGAAGCAGCAATCAACACGGTCCAGTTGACATTTTCTGCCCCCACCAAACTCCTAATAGCTACCTGAAAAGTGTATTTTTTGGGGTCGTTCAAAACAATCAAGGGCCAGATGTAGTCATTCCAACGCCATTGGAATGAAAAGATGCTCAGCGTCATAATGATTGGTTTGGCAATAGGTAACATGATTTTCATAAATATTTCCCCATCCGAGGCTCCATCGATACGTGCGGATTCGATTAAGTCGTCTGGAATAGAGACGAAGAAGGTTCTGAACATGAAAATTCCTGTAGCAGTGTTGATTGAAGGAATAATGATCCCGGCTAAACTATCATACAAACCTAATTCTCGAATCACTGTAAACACTGGATTCATGATTACTTCGGTAGGTAACATCGTTGTTGCAATAATGCAGACAAAAAAGAATTTCAACCACTTCATATCATATTTTGCAAATGCAAAGCCACACGTTGCACTGGCAATAACCGTCAATATCGTGGTAATAACGGACGACTTCAAAGTATTTGTAAAGTATCTTACGAAATCTAGACTGGACCATGCATCGAGATAATTCTGCATGGTTGCATGCTCCGGCAAGACACTTAATGGATAGGAAAATAATTCTGACCCTGGTTTAAAAGAGCTGAGTATAAACCAAACTAGTGGGAACAAATACAGCATTGCCACAAGAACTAAGGCAGCTGTGAGAATGGTTGTGCTCGTTTTATCGTGAAGCTTTGATGCGTCATTCATTTTTACCACCTCCAATTTTCATTTGAACGAGTCCGAGAACTAATAAGATTGCAAATAATACCATGGAGGCTGCACTGGCATACCCAACTTTCATCTTGTCAAAGCCAGTTGTATAAATGTATTGCACAATGAACATATTTGCTGTACCTGGTCCGCCATTTGTCAAGGATTGAACCAAAGCAAATTCTTTCATAGCACCGATACTAGCTAATAGGATCACCATAAAGCTAGTCGGCTTCAATGAAGGTAGCGTAATGTACAAAAACTTCTGGAAGGATGAGGCACCATCAATATCGGCTGCCTCATAATATGACCTAGGTATGTTTTTGAGAGCAGACATAAATTGCAACATGTTAAATGCTGTCCCACCCCAAAGCGCTGCCAACAGAATTACCGAAAATGCTGCGCTTGCATTGGAAAACCAGGGAACAGATTCGCCGCCTAAATTCCCAATGATATAGTTCACAAAGCCAAAATTTTCTCCAAACAACCATTTCCAAATAACCCCAGCAACAATACCCGAAATTGTCCAAGGCAAGAAGAAAACAATTTTCCCTAAGAGCTTTCCCTTTGTGTGCTTGCTGTTCAGCAAAATGGCAATTCCTAAAGAAACAGCGTAAATCAGCGGCACCAAGCAAATTGCATAAGTAAAGGTTCGGAATAAAGATCGGTAAAAACTCGCATCTTGAAATAAAGCAATATAATTTTCGAAACCAAGAAAGTTAGCAGTCCCAAATCCTTTGTAGTCCGTTAAAGAGTAATAAAAGCCCAAAATTGCTGGTACGAGAAAAAAAGTAATGAACAGGACAATATTGACTCCCGTAAAAATCAAAGGCCATTTATTTTTTTTAAGTTTCTTCATGCTCTGCCCCCCTCTTTCGTTTTTAAAACTGGTATGACTTGATACGATGCAAGATGTTCAATCTCCTGCCAAACTAATGCGCCAAATTGAGGATCATAAAAAGAGTCATCGGTCATTTTAGATTTTTTAACCGATTTCATAAAAGTCTCAAAAGTCGAAAACTCATTCCTGCTCCCGCACTTCACAAGTACGGTATGATTGATTCCTTTAGAAACGATGTCTCTACCACGAGTATCCCCGATCTGCTGCATTTCATAACCTTGCGAGAAGTAAACGCCAAGGTAGCTTTGATCTTTTTTGATAAACAGCCAATTAGAATCATTGATATCCACCCGCTCTAAATTCCAATAGGGCACATACATGTGGATAAACGGTACATATGCTTTGGATAAATCGTATTTCATATGCAGAATATTTTTAAATTGTTTAATACAAGGCATCCGGCCATTTCCAGCCCAATAGCTAGGCCGATTTTCACCACTATGCATAAACTCACCTGGGTTGTTTATCCAAAGCTGTGTCCCATCACTGCCTAACGAAAGATTCATCATATGTTGTTGATGGCCCTTTTGAAAACAGTGATACTCGATTCCACTAGCAATTGAATATTCTCGACATTTATAGAGATACGTCTGCACTCGATTGATCCCCTGAAGATAAGTTGCTGTCAATTCCTCATTTGGCTGTAAATCAATCAAAGACATGCATTCTTTTGGTGGAACATAATCAGATAGGCAAAAAAGTGTCGATGCTCGTAAGGCGTAATTAAAGTTCCCTTGATCCCAAGCAATTGCCAAAATATTGCTTATTTCTCCCAAACGCATGGCTTTCAAATCGTGCTCATATGTTCTGCCAAATGTGGAGGAAAGAGTTCCTCCATGAGAATTTACAGCCATGATCGTGAATGTGAAATCCAATGCTTTTTTCGCTGCATCTTTTATCTCTTCATCTGGCGCATTCGTATAAAGGCTGAAAAAACCTATTAAATCGATAGGCAGATACGTAGTAGAATTCCATTCAGAAAACCCATAGTGTTCAAATTGATCAAACCACTGTAACAAGCGCTGTTTTCCTAATTCATATTGTTGACTTCCTTGTCTTCCACTCGTGACAAACGTTTCCTCTGGAAGCAAGCATCCAGCAAAATATTGGCAAGCATGAAACAATAAGGAGTGATTTTCACTAAAGTACCACATGACATCGTTTCCAGGCTCATCAATCCAATAGCGAAAATGTAACGCCAACTCTCGGAGTTTTATCCTTAGTTTCTCTGGCAACTGCCCTTTTTTTCCTAGCCAAAAACCTAGTAACGGTGCGAACATAAAATCTGCGCAATCTCCCCGTTCCTTTATCATACGAAAAGCCGGCTGAAGTTTTTTCCAGCACTCTTCTGATAATTTCCCGGTTAAGTGGATTTCTGCTAACGCACTATTCATATCCGGAATGGCAAGGTTTGAAAAGATTGTCAAAGCTGTCGCTTTTCTCACTTCTAAAGTTCCACCTAAGTTGCGCTTTAACTTTTCTTCGTTATAAACTGTAAAAACAAGTTTTTTAAACAGATAGGTTTGGTCTGGAAGTAACACGCCCACAAACAGATGCGTTAGCCCTGAGGTAGGGATATCTTCCACATTCCCTAAAGAAATGCGTTGATTATTTAAAGGTAGAAACTGACTTTCTCGTCGGAAATCTGTAATATTTCCCCCAATTTCTTCTGTAAAGGTGACCTCTTCATAAGTAACAAAGACTTTCTCGAAATAATCGTAGTCCGAACAAATACGTACTTCTCCTTTAGAATAAAAATCTTTCTCAAAATAAAGTCCATTCAAGAACTCCTCTGCCCGTTGAAGAATAGTTTCGTCATACGATAAAGGCAAGACTACTTGAAAGTGATGATTCGACAAGACGTTTAATTCAACAAAAAAATTTACATCTCGCTCGGCTAGATCATCCATGTAAACAATGAGTTCATTATCGCCTTGTTCTAGCGGGAGAACTACAGTGGTTTTCGTGCCATGGTTTCGCGTATAGGGCCGAAAATCAGTAAGCAATTTCCCATTCATCCAAAGAATAGCTCTTCCGCAGGTAACCAACGAACATTCCACCGCTTGTTTCTCTTGACAACGCAGCTGTGCCCGCAAGTATGTACTTACTTTATGCGGAGTTGCTTGAAAAGTAGAAAAATCTACCCTCGGATTTTCAAAACCATCATATACCTCTGAAAAATCTTGCTTTCCAGGATACGGCACCTCAGAAAGCGTTTGTAAGAAATTTGCTCGAATGGGATATTCGACTTCTTGATACCCTTCCGTCATATTTACAGGAGCATCAATACAACTAGCTTTGCTTTCAACTTTTTCCTTTTGGAGCATGCTGCGTTGCCAACAATTGATCGAACTGCCTTGTTTTACTGAATAGATATAATCGCTCATTCTTCTCCCACTTTCAAAATAGAATGGATGTGGACCGGATGAGTACCAGTCCACATCATTTCCTACTTTACTTCTTCGTGTACCCCTCGTCGTAGTCTTTTTCGATATTCTCAATCATTTGATCAAAGCTGATTTCATCATTCAACACTTGAATCATTGAGTCCTTGTATGCCCCAGTTAGTCCAGTGTATCCAGCCATTGTCATCGCCACTTGATCTGCAGTTTGTTTAGAAGAAATTGGTTGGGCTGCCGCTTCAATTTCTTGATTGTAAATATCGTAAGCCGCTTGTGCATCTGCGTAATTCACTTTTATTCCTTCTTCTGCTGGAAGATAACCAGCTAATTCACATAACTCAGTATAATTTTCTGGTGTGTACAACCACTCCATAAATTTCTGTCCGCCCTCACTATTCTTGCTGTTTTCAAAACCAACCATAAAATTACCGCCCATATTGGTAGCACGAGTTGCTTCATACGGCATGTAAATGGCTTGCCAATTGAAATCTTTAATGTTCGTGGTGAAATCTTTGATTTGCCAACTTCCTGACATATATGCTGGAATCATTCCACTCTTAAACATTGAAGAAGCATCTTCTCCAGAAGTCCAGACCGTTTTTGGAATTGTTCCATCATTATTTAGGTCAATGAACTTTTGTAACGCAGCTTTTGTCGCATCATCAGTTTCATAAGTACCGGTTTTATCATTCAGAACAAAATCCTGCCCACCAAATTGGTACGTGAACGCTCTCAATCGATGATCAGAAGGGTCCATTACAAACCCATATTTGGCATCTGTTTTTTCTTGGATTGTGTCCACAGCTTCTAAAAATTCATCCCATGTCCAAACTTCTCCTTCATTCTGCGGATAAGAAACCCCTGCTTGATCAAAAAGATCTGTATTGATGAACATTCCTACCGCAGTAATATCTGTTGGTAAGGCGCGAACCTTGTCGTCTTCGTCTTTAATCGTCATTGAATCTAGCGTTTTGCCTTTTTTAGCAATATCTGTCAAATCAACTAAATAGTCTCCCCAATCTGGTAAGACCCCTGCAACCCGTGCAACATCGGGGGCATCATCTGACTGTACAGCTTTAGAAATTTTCGTCTCCATATCTGCATAAGGTACGTCTGTTACTTCTACTTTGATACCAGTCTCTTCTTCATAACGTTTTGCCATCTTACTATAGGCACCGCCTTCTGATGCATCTCCCGAAACAAACAATCTTACAGTGTCGGAAGAAGCTGAGTCAGAATTGCCGCATGCCGACAAGCCCATTAATAAACCCACACATAAACCAGCCTTTAAAATCTTGTTTTTCATCAATATTTCCTCCTAATGATCTATTTAAAATGACTTAAACCCAAAATTGCTGAAAAAAACAGTAATACTCCAATTATCGTGTGTATCATCTCTATCTTGGTCTTTTTTTCCTTTAATAATAGAATCCCGCCCATAATAGATACAAAGATGCACAACTGAGAAATGGTATAGCTTAAACCTACGCCTAACTGTGTTGCGATATAAAATAAGGAGATATTTGCAATTGTCCAAAATATACCTGTCAGTACATTACGAGAAATTCTTGACAACTCTTGCTTTTCTTGGTCGAATTTCGCAATCGCGCAAGAGGAAAGAAACATCGCAAAAGCTTGAGGTAGAAAGATTTGTAGCCCTTTCACGTGAAAAAGTGACGTCGTGACCACATAGCCCATCAGACAAAGTGATGACGTACAAATCATGAGAATGGTTTGTAGTGATATTGATTCTTGCTGCTTATTCTGATTTTGATTCATTGTAACAAGGTAGATTGCAACTAAAATAACCAGCAGCAACAGCAGGGTAATAAGAACCTGTTTCAGATTCTGCCATTCACGGAGAAGGATGCCAGAAGCGAGTGACGTAAACAGCAATTGTGTCCCGTTTGATAATGGCATCACTTTTGACACTGCCCCAGTCGCAAGGGCTTGAAATTGGAGATATTGACCACCCGCCCAAAATGATCCCGAAATCAATGCTGCAATAGTCCCCATCAATGTGTATTCAACACCCATTAGAAAACTGAGAATGATAGAAATGCCAAATGCCGTAAAGGTTGTGCCCAATAATTGTTCCACGGGTGTTCCTCCAGCTTTTTTGGAAACAATCGGCATCAATCCCCATCCCAAAGCTGGCAAACTATAGATAAGTAAGCTCATGTGATTGCCTTTTCTTTCAAAGATTCTGCGATGGTTAAGGCAAGCAACGTCATTGCTTGTCCATACACCATTGGCATTTGGACAATTCCTTTATAGTCCTCAGCATTGCAGGAAATCGGAGTACCTGCAGACACTCCAAGTACCGTACCATCTTCTGCTATTTTAGCTGTTAAAGATGAGATTAAATCGTTGATTACCTCTTGAGAAAGCTGAATAGTAAGGAAATCACTCTTTACCCCTAAGAGAATGCCAGCAATGATTCCGGCTGATCCGGAAGTTTCCGTATAGGAAGTCGGATCCGTTAAAATTGTATGCCATAAGCCATCCTTACTTCGGATTTCCAACAAAGATTTCACTTGATTGTTGTAGAGATTCAATAGGTACCTTTCTGACGACTTAGCTAAATAACCGTTCATTATTTCCAAAAACAGCGGGATACCAACCGTGATCCAGCTATTTCCTCGACACCAAAAATTGCCTCCGTAATTTGATTGTTCTTCAAAATTCCACCCATGATAAAATAAACCACTCTTACGATTTAAGAGGTACTTACAGTGAAGAAGCATTTGTTCGATTGCATCCTCACGCCAGATTTGATTATCGTATTTCACGCCCATTTTCCCCATAAAAAGAACTGTCATAAAAAGAGTATCTGCCCAGATTTGGTTCCGATTTTCTTTTACTGTGAATTTATCTATTCCAGATGTAATATGCTGCAGTCCATTTTCATCTGTTCTAGGAAATTCTTTTTCGATCCACTTCATCCATTCTAGAGCAAGGGTTTCATACTCCGGATAGTCAACAAGTGTTAGTAAAGGACAAATCGTATTCACATTTTTAGTTGGAAGACCTTTATTGATCTCTTCAGTGGCCCATCGTTTGATATATTCATCATTTATAGGTCCCTCCAAATGCAGCCCATAAATTCCGACGCCTTGAGGCCAGTCCCATTGCTCCATACCAAAGTCTCTAGCAAAGAATCCTTTACTTTCTGATAATTGATTATTACTGTCTCTAAAATCTTCCTGATTTAACGGTAAGCTATCAAAATGCTTAAGCCGTTCTCTTACAAGTGAGATTTTATTATTTGCTACTACCATTCTTAACTCCTCTTGGCTCTTAAGTTTTTTAATTGGTATTGTTTTGGTGACTCGGCTTGTATCTCTTTAAATTTTTTAATATAGCTAGATTCATCACGGTACCCGATTTTTTCCGAAACTTGTTTCACAGAATATCCTTGTTCTAACAATTCTCGTGATTTCATGATTCGGATATAGATTAAATATTGATTTGGTGTCATACCAAGTGCATTTTTAAATGCGCGAATAATCGTTGATTTACTGATAAAAAAACGTTCACTTAATTCATCCAGAGTCATTTCATTCATGTATTCCTCTTTAAGAAAAGAAACAATCTCAGAAATTGTTTGATAATGCTCATAAGATATTGGTTTATGTAATTTCTCATCAGAGTAAACGATTTTATTCAATAGAATAAGTAACTCCGTCAACTTCAATTTTAGATGCAAAAGTTCAAACGGCTCTTTTCGCTCTTGGTCACATCGAATCATTTCTTCATAAAGATCAGTGACTTTAAGACTTTGATCTGAAGTCAACTCAATACAGTCAACCTTTTGTTGCTTGGAAAATATTTCCAAAAGAAAAGGAAAATTTGTTGTAAATTCTTCAATAAAACTGGGCTTGAACAAAATAAAATAGCGTTCATACAATTTGCTGCGATCAATGGAAACTCGATGGAGCTCTTCTGAACTAAACAGAGCAACCGTACCAGCATCTGCATCAAATTTTCGCTCATCAATCTGATAAGTCGTGCTATTCGTTAATGTAAAATGAATTTCAAACCCATCATGAAAATGCGGTTTATCCATAAAATGAATCCTATCTATTTTGTGCATTACCACTAGATCATTTTCAATTAATACCTTATCAACGTTTTCGGTATCTAATCTCATGCTCTCACCTCACTGACAAGATGATTGTAACCGATTTCTAAAGTTATTTGTATGCGTTTCCATTCAATTAATCGGGCAATATCGTCAGAACAGATGAAATTCAGCACGATTTAATTGATTGCTAAAATAATTTATCAACAAAAATTACTTAAACTAGAGAACCAAATGGAAGAGAAAATAAACTGACAGAGTCCAGTGCATTTTAGAGAAATAGCATTAAAAGCTGTCTATAATCATAAAAAAGAGTGCCCAGAAAATATTTTCTGGGCACGGGTAAAATCATTTATTGTCAGCAGAAGGCAATGTCTGCATCAGTTCAAAAAAGTGACTGGCATTTCCTGTACTAAAATAGTTATACCATGCTTCTAACGTCTCTTTCTTGAACACATGTAAGCTCTCTATGATTTGCTTCGTCCAAAGTAACGCTCCCGTTGATCCTGCAGTGATTAGACGATTATCCGATACAGATCGCTGATCTACGTATAGTTCTTGGCCGTTGTATCCCAGGCAAAACATTTCAAGAAATTCAAGACTGTTACTCGTATGTGAGCGATCATTCAATAAGCCAACCTTTCCCAAGGCTACCGTGGCGCCGCAAATCGCTCCAACAGTTCCACCCAGCAAAAGCAACTCTCTCGCTGCATCAAGGACAGCGTGATGTCTTGAATCACTCCAATTATCCGCACCAGGTAACAATAGGATAGATTCTTGATTTAAATCCATTTCCTCCACTAAACAACCAGGAGTTATTTTCATTCCTCCCATAGTGTGAATAGGTTGTTTCGAATGACCAACTGTTTTTATCCTTAATAAAGGCGCATCCGCTTTAAAAAAGCGTTTTGAATGTAGCTCTGCTGTCACATATCCTATTTCCCAATCTGCTAGAGTATCTAGTACGTAAAGATAAATTGTTTTCATAATTTCCCTCCATTAATCGTTCTTTCTGCTATCATTATACCTATCAATTGTTGACAACTTTATGGCAACAATACCAAAATAATTTACTAGGAGTTTCTAAATGAAAGTGAGTAGATTGGTCAGTATTATAATCCTTCTAATGGATAAAAAAAGAGTGAGCGCGAAGGAACTAGCCGAAATGTTTGAAGTGTCACCCCGTACGATTTACCGCGATATAGAGGCAATCAGTATAGCTGGGATTCCAGTCCATTCTACTTCTGGCGTGGGCGGAGGATTTGAGATTATGGAAAAGTATAAAATAGACAAAAATACTTTTACAGAAGAAGACTTGATTACGATTTTAGTAGGCATCTCTAGTATTCCAAGTGTTATGAAAAGTAATGATTTTGTAAATACACAGACCAAAATCAGAAGTCTGATCCCGCCAAAGAGAATAGAATCAGCTCACGTACAAGCAAAGCAAATGCATATCGACTTTAGTCAATGGTTGGGCGATCGAAATTTAGAAACATATCTTACTATTATCAAGGGGGCTTTACAAAAAAATCATTTACTCACATTTGATTACATTAACCACAAGGGCAACAGGACCAAAAGACAAGTCGAACCTTATCAGCTGGTTTTAAAAAATAGTCAATGGTACTTTCAAGGATACTGCTATGAAAGAAAGGATTTTCGATTATTCAAAGTAGCTCGCCTTTCGAATTTAAAAATGGATGAGAGCAGTTTTGTTCCAAAATCTCCTCCAGCGCTACCTTTGCTTACTCCAGAAATCTTAAATAAACGACAGATATCGATCAAACTAAGAATTCATGCGTCTATCATGGAACGATTACTCGATTATTGCGACTATAACCAATTTGTAAGAGAGGATGAGACCCATTATATCGTCACATTCCCCTTTGTAGAAAATGACTATTACTACGGGATTATTTTAAGCTTAGGGGACAAATGCGAATGTCTAGAACCTTTACATGTTCGCACAGAATTAAAAAGGAAAATCGCCAGTTTAGCCCAACTATATGACAAATAGCTTCAGATAAGCGAGTAAGTTCATTTAATGAAACCTTGCTTATACGAACGAAAGTTTTCACTATGAAAAAGAGTGTCCAGAATGACGATCTACTGGACACTCCTCTTTATTCTTCTAATGATAAATGTAAAATAGAATAACGCTTTAAGTTTGGTTTGAGCACTGGCTTCTCCTCAAAAAATGAGAAGGTGACATACTTCCATTTATCCGGATTATAAATGGTAAGTTTACCCAATGAATTGTCATAATCATTCGATTTTAGTCCAACTTCTTTTAATGAAGGCTGCTCGTGAATATCATGACATTCTTCGATTACATACTTACTTTCTGAGAAGGAACGGTCTAAGCGGATTTCTGAGGTAACACCTATCTCAATGTTTTTCCAGCCGAAAGAAGCAATAATATTGTCAAAAAATCCGCCAAAAATAAATTGTGTCATACCGTCTGTTGCTTTCCAAACATACAAAGGGCAATAACTATTTTCTAAATCACCGCTACTTTTCTCAGTAATCAGGTAAGCCTTAAACAGCAAATCTTTAAAGCCATCTGTCTTGTGCCCATTATCCTTTACTCTTTTTCTTATCTTTTCCATGTCGTAATCAGCAGGAAAAACTATTTTATATTGCATCGCTTGCATATTAGCTCTCTCCTTTCGTTATCAAAAGTATACTTGACATCCCCCATCGCGCATAATATAGAATCATGATATGCTTATCACAAAAAATGATAAGTAAGAGGTTAGTCTGATGAATTTTAATGATTTGATGATTTTTAAAGCGATTTATGAAGAAGGAACGCTTAACAAAGCTGCTAAAAGATTGGGCTATGCTCAATCGAATATCACTGCACGTCTTCAAACAATAGAAGATGAATGTAATACGCATTTATTCATACGGAACCATAATGGCGTAACTCCGACTGCCAATGGGGAAGAATTTTATCTTTTCTCGCTTACTACTTTGTCAAAATTTGAGAACGTTAAAAAAAATTTTTTTGAACAGCAGCCAAAATTACTCACATCAGAATTGCTACTAAAATATTTAGTCAATGAATGCCAAGAAATCTCAATTGAATCGATAAAAATAAGGTGCAAACGGACCGAAATGATTCTTTCAGAAATTTGCCGCGAGCCTTATGATTTCGTCATAACATTTCAAGAAATAAATAGGACAGAGTATACTTTAACAGAAACCAAGCAATTACTTGTGAATTTTTTATGCGGTGACCGAAATAAGACAAATGTACCACTATTGATCAATAGTGACTTGGATTGTCCTTTAAGACAACTAACATTAGAAATAGTAAAAGAAACGGAGCGATTGATTGAAATAGATTCATTAGAAACTATTTTAGACCTCGTTTCAAAAGGCCAAGCAATGGCTTTGCTGCCAACTTATTTAGAAAAAGAAGGCTTTCTACCTATAGATAATAATCTATTCGCAATCAATTATTATTGTTATAAGCATAACTGATAACTTCTGACTGTCACTTTTCAGCTTAATGAATGAATCAATCTAGAATCAACGAACCATCTACTACTCAAAATTATGCATCTAAATCACTTTTTATGTCTTTGCTGCTTTATTAGGGAAGTTTCCCGTTATCGTCATTCTGAACACCTGAACTGAAAAAAGAAAACTCTTTTGCTGTTAACCTTCGTTGCTCTCCCGATAAAATCGAAGTCTGACACGGCTTCGATGTCTTGTTAATCATCAGTTTCTGGGAAAACCATCGACAAAATCGTCATAGCCTTACCTTCTTCTTTAACAAGAAACAGCATACGAGATTCTCCTTGATCAACCTATCTACGGTTGATCAAGGAGAATCTCGATTTTACTGACATATTCTGTTGGTTGATTTGTCTCATGAAAGTCGATCAAATAAAATTCATAGTAGTCACCAATCGTTGCAAGTTGGTGTTGCTTTAAATAATCGTTTAATTGACGAAGCGCTGCTCCACGATCCTTATAGGTCCCTGTATAGTAAATAGAGGCATAATTACCAGCTGGCAGAACAAATGCTTTCTGATCAGAAAGATCACTGGTTAAACAATAAAAAACTTGATGTTTAAACGTCTCACCATGGGGGGTTAAGACGGTGCCGAAAACATTTTGATTGTTGGCATGTAATTCTTTTTCAAACTGTTTATGCAATCGCTTGAGCTCAAAATACAAATCTCTTCCTAATGTATTTTTTTCCTGGCTCAAAACAATATAGCGATCTTTGTGGTAGAGCCTTTCGATTTCATGGTTTTGCTTGGTTTCCGCATACTCGAGTAAATCGATTCTCTCTTGCAACAACGCTTGTTTTTGCTTCAATTCCTTGATCCGCTCATCCAATTGTTCACGCTCAAAATTTAAGATTTCTTTGGTTAAAGCTTTGTTCTTGGTATCTAAATACGTCTTTATTTCCTCTAAAGATACATCAAAAAAACGCAAATCTCTTATCGTGTTCAACCGTTGAATTTCTTCATAGGAATAATCACGATAGCCATTCTCAGAATACTTTGGTGACAGTAAGCCGATTTTTTCATAATACCTAAGTGTATGGGGCGTGATATCATAATTTTCACTGATTTCTTTTATTTTCATCTTGGTACCTTCCACCTAAACGATTTAGAATAAGTTTTAAACCCTTATAAGATGCATCTGATAGGATTCAAAACAAACACCTAACTTCCCCAGAAGCTTTGGGCAGTCTGATTATCCCATAATCTTAAGTCAAAAGAAATAGCTTCGTTCCAGCCCTCCTAAAATCATTCAGTCGTTAAAAAATCATCTACTCAACGAACTTATTCAGATACGAGCGACTGTTCATAAAATTCAGCCTCACTACCTAAAAATTTTGCAACAACAGCAGGGTCTTTTTTGAGCTCTGAAATGATCATAGGGTCGTCAGTAAGTACAATCACTCCCAGCTTTCCGCTGCGAATTGATTCGTAAGGAATAAACTCACTATAGTTTTGTTCAATCGAAAAAGAGTTGGTAGATTGGATATCCTCACTTCCTGTGACAGATAGAGCGGCTTCAAATTGGCGGTCTTTCTCAGCAAAAGATAGCTCTAATTTTTGGCTATCGCTCGTACTAAAAAATGGGGTACTTAAAGATTGAGTCGAATCTTTGGTCTTTAAATTGGTGGAGAAAACAAAGACACGCTCACCGGCTTTTTGGTGAATGGTATACTTGTTGACAGTCTTTCTTTCAACTTCTGGAACTGCCTCAAACTCTGCAAGTGTTCTTGATTCATCAATCTCAGCATTTGAACTTGTTTCGCGAGTTGTATGACAACTCCCAACGATGGTGACACTTAACAAAGACAGTATCCCTACTAGGAACTTTGACATCTTTTCTTCCCCCTATCACTGAATGATCTATTAAAAACAGTATAAATGAAACCGCTTTAAAATGATAGTTAATTACTATATAAGCAAATTAAAACAGCAAAAAACTATCCGAAGGCTCTTTTTTGAGTCTTCAGATAGTTTTTGAGATGTATTATTAATGAGACAGACGTATCGAACAAATGAATGATCATTGTTCCAGTGTATTCTTCCTCACTAGTATTCCCCACAACACGAGTAACGCTAATCCGAGAAAGATGAATGGCTCTCCAACACTTCCTGTTTTAGGAAGCTTACCTAGTTTCGAACCATCTCCCACAATGATTTTCCGCCCATTATCTGGATCGGGTTCATCTTCCGGATCATCAATCGGGTAGTTCTCTTCTCCGATGCGTCCACGAACAGTTAATTGATAAGAGGGTTGTTTCTGGACATTGGTCCAGGAATTCTGTGCTTCCGCCGCTAAAACCGTCTTCGAAACAAAACTTCCCAGCAAGATAATCATAGGCAGCAGATAGAAACTCTTCCATAATCGTTTCATTGGATTGCTCCCTTCTGTAACAAGAGAACGATTCGAACAGCCATTATACGTCTGCAGCGAAACGCAAAACTAAAGTAAAGCTTGGATTTAATTCAGATGAAGCATCGGTTGGGCTGGCGGTACCAGCGAATGAGAATGTATCAAAAGTGACTACTCCGTCATTCCCGTCTAATGTGAATAATTCTGTCTCTGTAACAGATGACACACCATTTTCAATTAATTCAATCCCATTGATTTCTAATCGATCGACTACGTCCATTTCATGTACACCATTTACGGCCGCCACATACGTCGTTACACCAACCGCAGAATTATTGGTGACTGTATAAGTTGGGGAAACGATCTCCGTATGATTTGAATCTTCGGTTGTCCAAAATAAAGCCGTTGTAGGGATAGTAACATTGATCCAACGATCGGGATTGTAAGGATCCGGACCGGGTACCGTATTGTCAAATTCTCCGATGATTCCGTTCACAGTGATGTCTCCAGAATTGGCTCCTGTACGTCCATCGACTACTTGCTCCGCAAATGCCGGTATACTACTTGCTAAAATCCCAACGATTGTTGCTGTACTTAGTAAAGCTGTTGCTTTTTTCATTTTATATTCCTCACTTTTTGTTTGATTTTAGTTCTTAACGATAATCGTTAATTCAGCTTCAGTGACTCCTTGTTTTTCTTTCGTTTCAGGGTCGTAGATATTGATTGTTGCTTTTGCTTGGTATTCTCCCTTAGCTAATGGTGTGATCAAATTGACGTTTTCCACAAACTGATTGGGATAAATTGCTCCTGATGAATAGACAAGTTCTCCATTTGATAAGGTTATGTCGACCGCAATTGGATAAACGTTGGTCCCAGGATTTACAATCTCGATTGAGCCAGAACTGTTTCCATCTTCAAAGACGGCTTCTGGGTTGATCTGCAACGTAAAGTAATTGGCATCCGCAATTTCCTGCGCACGTTCTGAGAGACGTTGATCCGTGGCATCGCCGGCTTCTGGCAGCAGATCGGCACTGATAATTGGTACTGGATCTTTCTGAAAATAGAAATATGCTCCCAGTCCACAGATGATTAAAGCGAACAATAATAGCCACAATAATCCTCGCTTTTTGTGTGCCCTTTCATGGGTTTGCTCCATAGGTCCCACCTCCTTATCTATGTCTTGTCTTCAGCAGCTGTCGTTAAATGTTCGAAAGATTCTCATGGAACGAAACGCAGAATAATTTGATATTTCGGAGCAAGCGACTCTTCATAATACCCGCCTTGCTGCATCTGGTCATCTGTGATCCAACGCGGGTAAGGACCATAGTAATGACCTGACAATTTAACAGGAACATGGCTTCTTTGAGATAGACGGACAAAATGTTGTTCTGCCATTCTTTCAGAAAGCTGGACCTCGGCTTCTTCCGTCTTGATGCTCAGTCGTAAGAGCGGAATCGGAATCCCCGATTCTGAGGCTTGATCCTGATGTATTGGTGTTACATAATCAAGTGGACTCTCGCCCTCAGCCAATAATGTAATTCCTGCATCATCAGTGATAGCAAGTTGTGTGACATACGTATCGACCGGGATCCTTGATTGATTCTGAATCTCATAGTCCGCGCTTTCAAAACTGCGATTACTTTCGGCATCATCATAGAGTGATTCAAAAATCATTTTGGTAGGAATCGTAACCTTTAAGTGTCCCAATTTAGAAGACACATCAATGCCAATCCAAAATTGATACGCCTTGTTTCCTACTTCCAATCGTGCATAGTAGGTCCCATCTATAGTGGTATCGAGGGTGAGATCCGTCTCGATCACTCGAATTTCCGAAGAGAGATCCGCTTCAGTCAAGAGGTTCTTAGCTGACGCCCGGCTTTCTCGTAAAATCATCTGATGTAATTCAGCATTTGATGCTAAATCATTAATAGCCAAACGATCCAATGTGATATTGTTGGCTCGATACTCGATACCTTTGATAACCTCTCGATCAATTGTTATATCTTCCAATGTGTTAACCGAAGGTTTCGAGAGAAAAAGTATTACTTTTGTAGTTGTTTCCAAACGTTCGTTTTCAGCTAGAATGATTTTAAAAGAACGGATCTGTTGCTGAGGGTCTTGATAGTCCCCCCATTCGATTCGAGGCGAGTCTTTCTCGATAACCACTGTGCTTCCATCTGTATTCTGATAAGTAATCGAAAGTACATCCACTGATTCGGTCATATAGCCGGTAATTGAGTCAGATTGATCACTGACAGGATGTAGCCCTGCAGAAAGTTCTTTCAGGGTATTCGGTTCCCAGATGTAAGTTCCGGGATGGCTGCCATTATAATTGTTCATAAATTCAGCAGATGAAGAAAATGCAATGGGATCAGTGTCTTCAGTTGGATCATTCAGGATCCAGCGACCAGTATATTCATGATTGACCGGAACACTAGGCAAGCCCACAGATTGATTGAAGATGGATCTTTCTCCCAAAGTGAGCGACCGTAATCCTGTCATACCGCCAAACATATTGGTTATAGTTACTGGTAAGGTATTTGTCGTCCAACCACTTAGATTTAATTCAGATATCGCACTAGCATTCTGGAATGTACTAGTCATATTAACAATCCTTGAAGTTTGCCAGTCTTTCATATTCACTGTCTTTAAATTTGCAGCATTTTGAAACATCCCATTAATATTTGTTAGGCTAGTAGTATTCCAATTGTTTAAGTCCAGATGCACGATTCCGCTTCTTGCGAACATCGAACTCATATTCTCTACCATTCGAGTATTCCAGTTCTGAATGTCGAGGGTTTCTAAAGAAGTTGTACCGACAAACATACTTGCCATCGTAATGACTCGCGACGTATCAATATTCCCTATTGCCAGATCTGTTAATGAACTAGCGCCACTAAACATAGAGTGCATATTGATGACCGACGTTGTATCCCATTGATTCAAGTCAAGCGACGTCAAGGAGCTATTACTGCCAAACATCCAATTCATATAAATAACTGAAGATGTATCAAATTTATCTATACCTTGAATTTCTCTCAAATGCGATAGTCCCATAAATAATTGACCTGAATTTTCTGGCAACGTCACCTTTTCAGTGACGATAATAAGTTCGACCTCATTCAATAGATTTTTCCATGGTGCATTGGCAACAATCCCCGCAGTACCGCCAAAAAGGGTGATCGTTTTTGAAGATTCATCATATTCCCAGGGAACAGTCCCCCATAATGCTCGTTCTTTTTCTTCCCATATGTATGTCCCAGGATAACTGCCATCGTAATTCCTCAGAAATTCATAAGAAGTATCGTAGGCAATCAAATCCGCTTCCCATTCGATACTTTCCCGAAGAACCCATCTTCCTGTGTAACGCTCTGTTATTGGGACGTCAGGCAGACTGACCACACTCCAAGAATCATCAGACATATAGAAAATTGACTTTTCCCCTAATGTAAGTTCTTTTAAATTAGTCGCTCCTGCAAACATCGAACGTAAATTAGTAACTGCGCTTGTATCAAACCCGCTAACATTGAGTGATTCAATTCCACTGTTATAAACGAGACTTCTCATGTCTGTCACTGATCTCGTATCCCAAGTGCTTAGATCCAGCCTTTTTAAACTGCTTGTCGAACTAAACATAGCCGTCATATTTGTCACCTGAGAGGTATCAAAATTGTGTTCATTTTGAATAGATCGTAGATTGGGAGTGCTTGCAAATAAGCTGCTAGAATCTGATGGTAAGCGAACTCTCCCGGCAACAATAATCTGTTCCAATCTTGGCCGGTATGCTCGCCAAGGTGCAGTAAGGGTTGTCCCGCCATCTCCCCCGTACAGAGTCATGGTGTTCGTTTCCTCATCGTATGTCCAAGGCACCGTTCCCCAACTTCCTTGAATCTCACTTCGTTGGTCTACCGACTGTGGGTTTTCATCTTGTTCTTCACTTTCTTGCCTATCGTTATCAGTGAATGATTCATCTGGAGTTTCATCTTGTTGCCACGATTCCTCTGGAGTGGAATCGATCTCGGTATCCCAAGTGGCTTCTTCCATTGAGTCTTCCTCTTCACTAACCGATTCATGACTATCAAGAGTGTCTGGTTCTTCATTCTCTGGCAGTTTTTGCGCCGCTTCTTCTTTCTGTGTATAGTCTTCAGAGAGAGCCATTATTGGCTGAAAAATATAGAAAATTAAAATAAGCATGATCAGCCACGATTTTTTTTTCATTTGTCATCATTACCTCCCTTCATAAAGTGAATTTAAGTAACCTTCGCATTCAATACTCTTTTTTAGACAGCAAAAAATCATGAAATTCAAAAAAATCAAAAGAAATTCAAATTTCCCGAGACCAATCATAACATCTCAAAAAAAAATTTACTTTCCAATATTTTCTTCACCCAGTGAAAATATTGAAGTGACGTTCCTCTTTTCAATAAATAAAGACGAATTTCTTAGTGGTTATATAACAAATCAAGTATTCCATTGCTAAGCATTGAATCGTTAAGGATTGACTTTTCCGTAAGCAGCGATTTTGTTAACAGACCACAGGCATGAGAAAGAAAAAATGTGATCATAGAAAACTGAGGTCCAGCCATTCCATCTAATGAAATTCGTTATTTTACGTCTATACTTCGTAAGCAAAAAAAGGTATTCTCTCTTAAAAAAGGATTATTCAATCGGAGGAATGCAAATGTCAGGAGTCAGTTATGGGTATGCGCGGGTTTCTACAAAACAGCAAGATCTTTCGCGTCAATTGGATTTACTTGAGAAATATAATTGTCACAAAATTTATACCGAAAAGATCAGTGGTACGCAGGCCAATCGGCCAGAGTTGATCAAATTAAAAAAGCGCGTGAAGCCACAGGATCAAATCATCATCGAAAGCTTTTCCCGTCTTGGCCGCAGTACCAAAGACTTAATTGATTTGGTATATTTTTTTGAACAAAAAGGTGTGAAAGTAATCAGTATCAAAGAAAATTTTGATACTCAGACACCGCAGGGGAAATTGATGATGACCGTTTTCCAAGCATTTAGTCAGTTTGAACGTGATATTATTGTCGAACGTACCAAAGAAGGGCTGCTATCCGCACGAGCCCGGGGAAATATTGGAGGGAGGCCGAAAGTGGAACCACAGGTCATCAAAAAAGCCCTTTATCTCTATCAAGAGCAGGGCTGTTCAGTGGTTGATGTTTGTCAAAAGACCGGTGTGAAGAAATCAACCTTTTATCGTTATTTAAAACAATCAGCATTGCAACGCTGATCACTTGGCTTTCCTTCGCTACCCCAGCGAACCACATCAAAAAACGACCATTGTTTTACGATGAGAGCAAGCTCATCACGAGTAATCCAATGGTCGTTTTTCTAATTTTAACACAGCAAATTTTCTAGTGTTTAATCAAATATTCTCTGGTTCTTCTTGTTTCTGATAATATTTTTTTTCGAAATCAGTCCATGATCGGCTAAATTGATGGTTCGAAAAGGCACTCTTTAAGCCGGAGCTTTGTTTGAAACGAAAGACTTCTTCTGCCTCCATTCCCAATTCTTTGGCAATCCGATCATCTGTCCATCCGCTTGCTACTAATTGTTGAACGATTTTGCTCATTTTCTCGATACCATGAGTGCCTCGAGCTCGATTATGTCTAACAGTGGAAGCCATACGGTGTTCCAATGGCTTATCGATAACAGTCACTGGCACTTCTTTTAGGTTCAACCGTTCTTTGGCCACTTGATAGCGGTGAAAGCCGTCAATCAGTAAGTACCCTTCTTTTTCGTTGTCAAAATAACAGACTAATGGTTGTGTGAAGCCGTCTTCCCGAATCGACAACTCCAAAAGTTCCAACTCGGGTTCCGCTACTTTATTGGGATTGTAGTGATTGGCGTGAATTTGAATCAATGGAACCATTTTTACAGCTAGCACAGGAAAAGCAATTTTTTCCATTAAACAGAACACTCCCTTTTGAGAAAATAATAGTTCTTCGTTTGGCGAAAAACGGTGAACCCTTTTGTCTGGAACAACGCCACTTCGTTAGGGTGATTCGTTGTGACTGTGATTTCTTGATCCGGATGTTTTTTTCGGATGTCATGCAGCATTTTTCTTAACAAAAGAGTTTTTCTGCCTGAAGCAGGCTCTTTTTCATAGAATTCGCCAATCTCGATGCGAGCTGTTTTTTTTTCATAGTAAGAGAAGCCCATCACCTGATTCAGCGAATCCACGATCACATACCAATGGCAATCCCCAGAATTAACGAGATAGGGAAATTGCTTTTGGTAGATTCGCTCAGCAAAGAAAGGCCCCATCAATTGATAGAAATGTCCTTTCTTATATGGTGGAAAAAAGACGATCAGTTGTTCTTTCAACTACTCCACATCCTTTCAGCAAATAACTGATTACGGCTGATTCTTGGTCAATTGTTCATAGGTCTTTCCTAACTTCTTCAATTGGTATTTTGGCAGGTGTTCGATGCCTAATGCCGCACCAAATTCCACAGCTAACGCATAGAGTTCAGACTCGTCTTTCTTGGTCAATGCGTATTGTCTGGTACTCAAAGAAAAATCATTTTTTTCCAATGCTTTCGCGATCCCCTTCCAGTCATGCCAAAGTACTTCATTCTTCAGCCATTCTTTGCGTTTGGTTTCATCGGGGATCGCCTCTACATGAACACCGTACTTGTCCCGATAGTGAGCGATCAGAATCGATATTTTACGGTAGTAATGGTCTTGCAGATTTTTGGAATATAGCCCAATCGATTCCAGCAAAAAGACAGCGTACTCCTGCCAAGTCATGTGGGCAGGTTTTTGAGTATTGTAATGGGCCAACAAGGAAGTCCGTGCATACAAGCGGCCAAAATTCGCGCCCGAGACGCGGTTGACGACTTTCTCCCAAGTATCCGGTTCGACTAACGCATATTGAGAAAGTCCTTTTCGTTGCTGCAGGCCATATGGCTGACAAATCCGCATTTGGGAGAGGGACACTCCATAAGTGTAAAGCTTGTCATAAAAACCATTCATTTCCCAATCAAAGTGCGCATACGCCCCCCAGACGTCCTCTGTCTTCCAGTCATAAAGCGGATAAAAGTTGAGAATCTCCCCTTGACTGGTTTGATGCTTGATCCAGCAATGTCCTTGATAATTGAAATTCCGATTTAAAATAGCCCGGTAGCGATGCAAGCTTTCTTGAGTACGAATGCCGATGCCGCAGGCAACCGGCTCGCCTTTATGATGATTCGCATACCAAAAGGCAAAATTTTTCAGAAATTTATCTGGGTTTAAATTCGCACTTTGGTACAGTTCCATCATTGATTCATCGAGATCTGCCAGCGAAATCGCATCCCTGGGCATTTCTTGGACCCACTTATCCCGTTCGGCTTCATCCCACATTTTCCACTGAGGTTGAAAAATACTAGTCGTGTTATCTTCATAAAATGGCAAGCAGAAATGATAGACCTGTTGAACGCTTTTCAGTCGTTTGATCGATTCCATAAAGTTCCGAGTTGAGCGATAATTGGCTTCGATGTCTAAAATCAACAAGTCAAATTTTTTTCCACTTTTTTGGGCAATTTGGTCAGCTAATTGGACCATTGCTCCGCTGTCTTTCCCACCGCTAAAAGAGAAATAAACATGAGAAAAGGTATTGAATATATACGTCAGACGTTCCTCAGCAGCTGCCAACACATTGATATCGCAATATTTCTTCATAAACCCCGCTTCTTTTACTTATTTTTGATTGAATTTGTGCATGTATTCACTTTCATTATAAAGTGAATTGGGGTTGCTTACAAGTTTCTCTATGATTGGCAGAATCTTTTTAGTCGAAAACCATTGGGAAATTTTTCCATTATTTACTTGCTGTCACTGCAGGAGGGATGCCAATGATTTGGTCTATCTTTCCGAAGGAAGACGTATTGATTGAAATAGCGCCAATCTAAGCAAAGTTTCCAACTTCCTCGGCTTACATCAAGACTCTTTTTTGCCACTGATCTATTTGATTATTGGTTGAAAATTATCACTTACGCAGGAAGTTTTCCTTAATAAAATCAAATGACTGATTGGCTATTTAAAAAGAAAGTAGTTGGTGTCTTCTCTCAAACTAGCTGCCTCATGTTTCATGCAGGAAGTAGTAGAAATCCAGCGTCTCCTTCGGTTCAAGTTCCGTAACTTTATAGCCTTCTTCATCACTGGCGATATCTTTTTATTACAAGAAACGGTATCTATACTTTCTCATTCAAGCCCCGCCTATGAACAATCAATAATTGCACCTGCCCCTGCATAAATTGCTGAAAATATTGCTTTCATGTTGTCATATAAGCCTTCACGAGAAGAGACAAGCAAACAATCGCAATCTTTCCAAAAGCTTTTTTTCATCAAATCATTTATTATTTAAATCGATTAAAAAGAAAAAACAGCAATTGAAGGGAAGAAACATGAGGAGACTACACTTAAATTTTTTATCGAATAAACGAACAATCCGCTTCTTGCAAATATTGGCTTACTTCGAAGGCAACCCGGAAAGCACACTTCGAGAATTGGCAGAGATGTCTGGGTTTAAAGATCGGACGATTCTTTTAGACATAAAAAATATGCGCGACTATTTTGCTCCTAGTATTGAAATTACAGCGGCACATACCGGTTATCATTTCAAAATCCTTGATGCCAAATCTTATACTGCACTCAAAAATCAGCTGGTTATGCATGAGCCGCTATTTATAATCATGGAAAGTATCTTGTTAGGAAATTTACGTTCTTATGAAGAATGGGGAGAAGAATTTTATTTCTCAGAAAGTACCATGAAACGGCAATTGATCCGAGTAGCGAATACGTTAAAGGAATATGATTTGACATTCTCTTATAGTCCTGTTGATCTTGTAGGAGAAGAAGTCAACATCAGGAAATTTCTAAAAGATTTCTATTATGAGGCGGATGACCTAGCCCCCTTCACGCTAGAGCCTTCGATCGAAATGAGCGAGTTAATCAACCATATCAAAGCAAATCGTTATCATCCATCAGTTGGCACAGACATATTGCCAACAGACTTTTATTATCAATTCTATATCATGATCCAGCGAAGCCGACATAAGAAATACTTGCCAGTCACTGTACCATCGGAGATTGACTGGCAAAATGACGCTGCTTATCGCTTCTTCTTATCTTTGAAACCAAAAATCTTTGCACGCTATGGCTTCGACATTCCCGATAAAGAATTGTTGGTCCTCTATCTTTATTCGATCTGCAAACGTACAATCGACTTTCCGTCAAAGGAACAAATTTTTTGTCAAAAGTTCAACGTTTGGTCAGAAATCAAAATAGAGGCTCAGAACTATTTGATCGAATACGATCCTCTTTTAGCAGATCCAGCTTATCCGGCAAGTACATTGATCGAGTCTTTCCTAACTTCGATCAAGTATCTCGATCAACTAGCGCCAATCATGAACAAGAATATAACAGAAGTGAATCGTTATGCTCAAAACACTTATCCTGAAAGGTATGAGAAGACCCATTTATTTTTGAAAACAAAAGCTAGGAAAATAGGCATCCACTCGCGATACTTAGCAGATATTGCAGCTAGTTTAGTCTTAACAATTGAAGCAGTTCGCGACACTTATGTAAGTAATCCAAAGCGTATTGCCTTTTTGTTTGAAGGTTCTTCGTATATCAGCAGAAGTATGAAAGCAAAAGCTATACGCTATTTAAATGGTTATCACACGCTCTATTTCCCAACGATCGAACAGATGGATCAGGATTTCTTCATTGACCGTGAGATAGAGATCTTCGTGACGAACTATGCCGAGTATATCTCTTATCTTACTATCGATATGGATTATGTATTATTCCAATCGATTCCCGATATGGATGACTGGAATCATTTGCTTCGCACAATCAATCCTCAGATTTCTCAGGACTTTTTTGTTTGTCACTAGTTGTCAACCTCCTTTCTTAGCTGAGAACAGACGAAATCCCACTAAGCCTTTCGCTTAGTGGGATGTTAATTATTCAATCAAGAGAAGAATCCTGCTCTATTGCTCGATCCTCTACTGCTTGATTGCCATTTTCTGATTTTTTCCATAAATAATAAACTACAGTGATGCCTACGAGTAAGAGGCCGCAATTCAGCAACTTTGTATCATCTAAAACTTGCATATTAGCCCTGGAAAGATGGCCTTTTCCTGCCAAGTTCAGCAAAACATTCAGTGGTCGATCCAGAAGTTTCGTCATTACGATCAGAAAAGTCATCATCACAAACTGATGCAACACGCTTCCTTTGTTTTGGGTAGTGAATTTGGCGATCAGCCGCTGATCAGGATGTAACGACGGTTCGATTGCATAACGTCCATTCAACCAATTACTAGTCAGTGACTGCCAAAAACTCAGTAAGAACAAGCCAAAGATAAAACCATGAGGAACTAAAAGGATCACTAATGAAAGCGTCAATCCACTAAGCAGAATAGGAATAGCATCGAGAGTAAATAACCGCAAAACCCTTTTACCTAGGAACATCGACAAGATCATTCCTGCGAGATAGGGGAGATATAAGTAACGTGTTAATGATGCAGCTCCATAAAGACTACCCAAGTAAAGCGCACCAAAAAGAAAAACAAAATTTCCCAGCATCCCATTTAAAAGTGTCAGCAAATTTAACCACAGGGGTAATTTCCAACGTTTCTTCCCCCGGCCTAGATAAAATACTGCTCCTAAGAAAAGGGCAAAAAATCCATAAATCGCCCAATCCAGCAGTTGGATATTTACCAATAAACGCGCATTTCGAAGCAAAAAGAGCAGCAGGAAGAATAAAAGAAAAAGGATTGATTCCTTCAAAGCAATCAGTTTCGAATTCATTTGTTTAAAGTCGATGCTATATCTTGGATAGTGGGTGACTGTATGATAAGCCATGATGTAAAACATCGTATACAAGCCAAATGCAGCAATCAGCTTTGATGAGCCCGACCAATCCATCACGAGTAACAATAAAAGTAATAAGAGCAATGCAAAAGGCAGTTTTTTACGAGTCATATTGGTAAATCCTAGGTTCTTTTCATGGAGATTGACCGTACGATTTGTCGGCACTAGCCATGAGGCGCTCAATCCTAGCAAACTACCGGATACGTAGAAAAATGGAAAATAATAAGCACCTAGAACCCCAGAAAAGGCCCCAACTCCGCCCATCAGTAAAGCACCAATCAACAGCGTATAACTATCTAATCCTAACCGTATACTTCGGATAAGAAAGATTCCCGTCATCCGTAATGTATAAAACAAAGTGAATGGCAGAATCGTTCGCCAACTCTTGCCGTCGTTCAGTCCAAGGAATAATAAATACGGAACCACGATAATCGTATTACTTAAAAGAAATGGCGTTGTTTGTGCAAATGTCACGAGCCATTTTTTGATTAGTTGAAACATTCTGAACCTCCTTGTTCCCTTATACCAGCTTTCTCTAACCAGCCACTCAATTGGCCTATTATTTAATCGTACTGGTGAATGATTCTCATTTATTATACCTTTTCTGTACAAAGACCGCACGGTTCTTCCATAAAAAAGCAAAAATGATTGGAAGAAACAGGATCTGTCCAATCCTCTTCTCCCAATCTGTCTGATGATAAACCATTTCTATTTACACTTACTCATTTATAGGAACTGCAGATAATTCCCAAATTAGTTGTGTACGATACGTTGCGATTTCCGGAATCGTTTCTTTGGGAACGACTAAAACAACACTTTGATCAGAACTTGTTCCATCGCCAAAGCGATAGATCCATGTTCCTTTGCCTTCTCCATTGGCAGAAGTGAGCAACGGCTGTTTTTCGCCTGGTTCAAGAGTGATTACCTCATCACTACTGTTTTCCCGCGGCTGTGCCCCATCATGATCGGCCACAATCTGTCTGTTCTTCAGCTGTAAACGCGCCCCAGCCAGTTCACGACCTTGACCAGTTTTGAACTGTTCACTTTGCCGAACCGACAATTCCCAACTATCGGCTTCCGCACGATTATCTGTGATTTGGATATAATTGGGTTTTGGTTCACTTTCAATTGGTGCTCCGTTCTCATCAAGACCCAGTTGAGGTGCCGCATAGTAGACAGCTTCTTCAAAGACCTTTCTTTCTTGTTCACCAAACACAAATTGAGAGGCAAAATCAATCCGAAACTCTCCTTGATTTTCGGGAATGACTGGTGGATTATCTGGATCGATCTCTGTATCAGGTGTCAGCGGATCCACTGGGCCTTCTCCTGCAATACCGGACGAACTGATACGTGAATACCCAGCTAGACCTTGTTTCGAATACGTCGATCGAAAGACATTGTGATTGGTCTCAGTGATTGTAGAGGCATTCGCACCGGTTAACTGTGCTTCAAGATTCTCGAAGTTTTGAGAGGGGGTGGTTCTGTCTTGTGCTCCTCGCCTCCAAACTGCTAAATTCTCAGCTTGTATACTAGTATTGCTATTCTTATTGTCAGAAATAATACCTCCACTACTATCGTTAATTAAATCGAACTGTGCCCCTTTTTCGATGTTTATTACCGTTCCAGCCGTCGTAGTTACAATAGGAGTATTTTGATTTGAATTACTTTGACGCATAAGCACTTGGCTATTTTTACCAAATGATATTCTCATGGGTACAGAAGTAACCCGTGTAAATTGAGAAAAGGAACTTACAGGATTCGAAATATCTAGCGTTCCCAAAATATTTATTGTGTTCACTTCAATCGGGCGTACCATGTTCTTGGCAATCAAACTACTACCTTGATCTACAGTAAGTGAAGTTCGTGCACCTATTGAAGCAGTTGATATTGTATAAGTTCCCATTAGCCATCTATTCTCAATTGTTACTGTTGAGTTATTCGTTATTCTTACCGAGCAGTTTGCTAAAAGTGTGGTTGCATTCCCAGTAGACGAAAAAGAATTAGTTCCACCGTCAAAAACGACAGTTTGTATTGCGCCTTCCCTTCCCCCTACAAAAAAGGCGACTCCACTGTAAGTTACATCAGAAAATACATAAGACGAGGATCCTGTAGAAGAGGATCCTGTAGAATTTGGGGAAAATAAATTGTTACCCGAAGCTATACTGCTTATTAATATAGCGTCTCTAACAATTATTTGACGATTGTTGGCTATACGATACCCTTGATTTTGAGAATTTATCGTATTTCCGTTCCCATTAATTGTTAAATTTCTAGTAATACCGTTCAAACTCGTATTCCCAGAAATATCTGCTAGAACATTAATCACCGTCACACTGCTTGTATTGATTGCTGTCCGAAACTGTGCCCAGGTACTGACATTGGAAGTGGTTGCTGGCGTAATCTCTTCTGCCTCCTGCTCGTTAGACTCCTCGTCCTCTTGCACTTCGGGAGTTGCGGTATCTTCTACAAAATCTTCCTCTTCGGACGTACCAGAGTCAATAGTGGGTTCTTCGGTTTCAGGTTCCACCAGGGGTTCTTCAAACACGACTGAACCTTCTACTTCATCTTCTACAACAATCGTATAACTTCCTGCGGTTTCAGAAGTTAGCGGTAGGATAAAGGTCGTCTGTTCTTTAGCAGATAACCACCACTGGGTTTCGGTTATTTGGCTGGCTTCCATTCCATCTGGAAATTCTTCCAGCTGAACAATCACCGCTTCAGGAATCGTGACTTGAACCTGCTCGATCCCACGATCCACTTGGATCACCACTTCCGTTGTTTTGCCAACAGTCCCGCGCATTTCCTTGTGTTCAAAAGAAAACGTTGGAGCTTCTTCCATGGGTTGGGGATTTTCTTCTGCACTGTCTGCAGGTGCTTCCAGCAGGTTGTCATAGGGTGAAGTCAGCTCTTCTGCTTCTACTTGTTGCGTTTCTGGCGTCGTTTCTGCGAAGACCGTGTGCACCACTGGCAATGTCGCATTCATACCTAATAGAAGCATACTGCTGAGGACCCAGCTTTTTTGTAATTTCCGGTTCAAAGTATCACTCCTTTGTGCCTTGGTTGTGTTTGTTCTTTTTGTTTTGAAGGACCAAATAAACGATCACTGCTAATAGAAGAACAATACAGGAGACACTTCCAATAAGCAGCCAATTCGGGCTGGAGTCGATGGTCACGTCGTCTCGGTTCAAGGACCGGGCTTCGTCCGCTTTGATCGTGAATTCTTCGGTCCACTGCCATTCTTCTTCTCCCGATCTTGCGGTTAGGTTCAGCACATAGTCCCCGCCACGAAATCGATCGCCGTTTAATGAGATCGGAAAGTCGAAGTTGGAGTTGGGTGCCATCTGCATTTGTTCTTTTTTGGCTTCATACAAGACGTCTTCTTCCCCTTTTCGGTGCACATTCGCCTCTACTTCCAGTCGATTGATAAACGTCGGTGTACCATTTTGAAGCGTTGCACTGACCACGTTACGGTAATTTAACTGATCTGGAAAGACGTCTATAAGATCTAGATCTGGTCGTACACTGGCGCGTGAATTGCTCACGACTACGCCAATCACATAAGCAAACTCGTTTTTGATTGCCAACCCTTCTTCGTCACTTGTGTCTTCTTCTGTTTCTTCTTTGACTTCTGAAATCCGCAACCCACCTGCGAGAAAGCCTTCAAAGGTTTCCTCTGGCAGATTTAGCCGCAAGGAGACCGTTTTCGTTTCCTTTCCCGCCAATTCGATGGGCTCTGGTGCTTCGATCAGTTTATCCAGCGAATGGACTAGCGTAGAATCAGGGGTTTCAGCTGTTTTTCCATACTCAACGACCCCATTCACGTTGGTATACGCCGTATGTGGGGTGATCGCTACCTTCACCGGTGCATCGATCGCGTTTTGCAGTGTCAAAGTTAACTTTTCGGTTGTTCCAGGATCGGCATTTATATCAAAATAACTGGCAGATCCTTCGACTTGACTTTCAGGAAAATCTGGCGTCACATAAAAATTCATGGTTTGATCATCTGCCACGCCACGCAAAGGAAGGAGAACGAGTACACTGCATACAGCGATAATACACGCCACTGCACGATTGAATCTGCTCAACATTGTTTTTCTCACGTTTTTGATCCTTTCTAAAAACAGCCCAATAAAAAGCATTGGGCTGTGATCGTTTCTTCATGTAGGAAGGTGCTTAGGCATCTGCACCTGGTGTCGTTGTTAATTCCCAAGTGAGGGTTGACGTATAGGTTGTGGCATCTTTCGCTGTCGTACCTGGTACCCATAATTTGATCGCGCTGTTTTCAACAACTTCGATTTCATCATCCGCATATTGAGCATTCAAATCTGCTTGGTCTCCCCAGACAACTGAAGAAACACCAGCACCTTTGTCCGCATCGGCTGACATTACTGTCACGCCGCCTTTACCTGGTTCAAGTTCAAGACCTGCCGCATGGTTCATAGGAGCTAACTCTTGATCCACCCCTTCATACTGGATTCGAGAATCGGCAAAGATAATGCGTGCCCCTGTCAACACGTTGTTTTTCGTGTCTGATGTGAATTCGGACATGTCGACATTCAGACTCCAGCCAGTGTAGTTTCCACGAGTATCTTGGACTTGTGCAAAGCTGACATAAGGTACTTTATTTTCGTCTCCCTCAGTGCCTTTCAATTGTTGCATCTCCGCCACCATGTTATAGGTTTTATCTTGGTTAGAGATTACTTGTTTCCCAAAGTTCATATGTGCTGCTTTAACGATAGATAAAGGACCGGTTGTTTCTGGTACTTCGGTTGGAAGCTCTACATCTGGACCTTGTTCAGGTGGGACAACGACCAATTCTTCATCGGTACTTGGTGTGAATTCGATGTGACCATAGGTGTCAACATTCCGAATTTCATTTTTTCCTTCTTCCTCTGCAAAAGCGCCAGTTGCGCCTCCTGCTAAGATTGTAGTTGATAAGGCTGCGATTGTTGCTAAACGAATCAATTTCATATACTCATTCCTTCTTTCTTTTGTTTTTTTCTTCCCGTTACTATAAGTAAAATAAAGAATATCATTCCGATTCCCAACCCAACCATCCAGTGACTAACTGTCATATTGGTTTTTGGAAGGGATCCTCTAGGCGGCTGTGCCTCATTGATTGGTGGTTTTGTACCAATCTCAGGTGGTGGATCTGGTGTACCTATAGGTTCGTATACACCGATAAAATTCACAGAGCTATCTGTTTCCACTGATTGAACTTGCGTCCCATAAACCTCGGTCCTTGCAATAAAACCTAAAGACAAACCAATTAGTATGCAAAGTACTTTTTTCATTACCCCTCCTCCTTATTGTTAGAACCAATCAAACGCTATTGCTTTGAAATTCAATGTTTGACCGTTCTTTTAACAATTTGTATTATGCCATTTTCATTTGCTTGGTTTGAAATCACTATTTGTACTAAGTCCTACAAAAATTGATTTTATTTTAAAGAACGCCAAGAAAAAACCGCTTTTTTTGCAAAGGATTCCATTGAATTCAGTCATTCGCTATGCTACACTAGCGTTACTTTTGTTTGGCTGACGAACCGCTGCCCCAACCATGTTCGTTTGGACCAACTCGTTGCGAGTATTCGTGTTTTCGGATGCTCTTTTTGTCGCGTTTTTTGCCAAAAAAGAAAGTGAGTGAATCCAAATGATCCAAGTGCAACACCTCAACAAAAGCTTCAAAGTCGCGAAACGCCAAAGTGGTTTTCGTAATGCTACCAAGGCGCTCTTTCATCGAGAGGTTTCAACGATCCCCGCTTTACAAGATATCAGCTTTACGATTCAAGAAGGAGAAATGGTCGGATACATTGGCCCGAATGGTGCCGGGAAAAGTACCACCATCAAAATCATGTGCGGTGTTTTGACACCTGATGACGGAACATGCTTGATCAACGGGCGCGTTCCATGGAAAGAACGGATCGATCATGTCCAAGACATTGGCGTTGTCTTTGGTCAACGCAGTCAGCTCTGGTGGGATGTCCCAGTCATCGACAGTTTCGAGCTGATTCGTGATATTTATCGGGTCGATCCGCAAGTCTATCGGCAAAATCTGGAAGAGCTAGTCGCTTTGCTCGATCTAAGCGAAACGTTGAAAACACCCGCCCGTTCCTTGAGTCTAGGGCAACGTATGCGCTGCGAGATTGCCGCTTCGTTGCTCCATGATCCCAAGATTTTGTTTCTAGATGAACCGACGATTGGCCTTGATGCGGTGTCTAAGATCGCAGTGCGCCAATTCATCAAAAAGCGTAATCAGGAAAAGGGAACGACTGTCATCCTAACGACCCATGACATGCAGGACATTGAAGCATTGACAGAACGCATTTTACTGATTGGTAAAGGGCAAATTTTATTAGATGGTCAATTGCCAGAGTTGAAGCAACGCTTCTCTGACGCCAAAACATTGCAGATCGATTATCTAGGAACCGCACCGACACTTCCAGCAGGCGTCACTGTGACCCAAGCAGAAATCGGGCGATTGGAACTAACGATTGATCCAAATCAGCTGACCGTGCCGCAAGCTATCACACAGCTTAGCCAGCAAGTGGAGATCACTGATCTGTCTGTTTCCAGTATCACAGCAGAAGAAATGGTTGCTAAGTTGTATAAGGAGTACCATATATGAACAAGTATCAGGCACTTTTTCGCATCCGTTTTACAAATAGTCTGCAATATCGATCGGCAGCATTCGCTGGAATGGTGACACAATTCGTTTGGGGCATGTTGGAGATTTTCGCTTTTCGCGCCTTTTATCAGACCGATCCAGCTGCTTTTCCAATGACCTTTCAGCAAACCGTTTCTTATGTCTGGATGCAGCAAGCTTTCTTAGCATTGTTCATGTTATGGTTTTTTGAAAATGAGATTTTTGATGCCATAACATCAGGAACGATCGCTTACGAGTTGGCTCGTCCAATGGATCTCTATGACCGCTGGTTTTGCCAATCGGCAGCGAATCGCTGTGCAAAAGCGTTGCTGCGCTGCCTGCCGATTTTTGCTATCGCCTTTTTGTTGCCAGTGCCCTATCGTTTGGTCTTACCAGAAAATCTGATGAGCATACTGCTATTTATGCTGTCGCTGGTTTTAAGTTTAGGCGTCGTAGTGGCTGTGTCCATGTTGATTTATATTTCGACATTCTATACCCTTTCTTCTCTCGGGGTGCGGGTCGTGATGGGGGCAATCGGTGAATTTCTCGCTGGCGCCATTATTCCGTTGCCATTTTTCCCACAGCCTTTTCGACAAATCGCTGAATTGCTGCCTTTTGCCGCGATGCAAAATGTGCCTTTGCGGATTTATAGCGGGGATTTGGTTGGAAATGCGTTATGGCTGACGCTGGGAATGCAGCTTTTTTGGTTGGTGGTATTGGTAGCTGGTGGCAAGTTTTGGATGGCTCGTGCGTTAAAACGAGTGATCGTACAGGGGGGTTGAAGATGTCTCTTTACTGGAAATATTTTAGTATCCATTTGAAAAGTCAAATGCAATATAAGGTTTCGTTCTTCTTGACGGCGTTAGGCCAATTCCTTGGTTCCTTTACCGCTTTTCTAGGAGTTTTGTTTATGTTTTCCCGGTTCCATCAAGTGGATGGCTTCTCATTTGAGGAAGTGCTGCTATGCTTTGCGACAATCCTTTTTTCTTTTTCATTAGCGGAATGTTTTGCCCGCGGGTTCGACCTATTCCCGCAAATGATCGCCAATGGTGAATTTGATCGCGCATTGGTCCGGCCCCGACCGCTAGTCTTTCAAGTACTGGCTGCTAAAATGGAATTCACTCGCATTGGTCGGCTCCTGCAAGCATTGCTCTTGTTTTGCTATGTCTTGGCCACAAGTGGCATTGATTGGCAGCCGATCAAAGTGCTGACTCTGACTTTGATGATTCTCTGTGGTGCCGTCTTGTTCTTTTTTCTCTTTTTGATTTATGCCGCCATTTCTTTTTTCACCCTTCAGGGATTGGAATTCATGAACATCTTTACGGACGGCGCCCGCGAATTTGGCCGCTATCCATTTAGCATCTACGGCAAACATGTCTTGCGAATCTTGACCTATGTCATTCCAATGGCTTGGTTTCAATACTATCCCTTTTTATTTATCATTGGTCGGCTGGAGCAGCCACTATGGGCATTCGCCCCATTACTATGCTTGCCATTTGGTATTCCCGCCCTCTTGTTTTGGCGCTTTGGTCTGAGCAAGTATGTTTCTACCGGTTCGTAATGAAAAAGCAGTTCCTTCAGTCAATAATTCTTTCTCAATTATTTTTGAAAAAGAATCATTGTCGGATGAACTGCTTTTCTTTACATGAATTATTGATAATAAAACAACTTTTCTCCCCAATTGACTTGTCCTCTGTTTATTTGAAGAACACCGTCATCTTCTACCAATACAACTATTAGAACGCTGTCCTTATCTGCTGAAGCAAGCGCTCTAATATCCATTATCGCTAGCGGATCAGATGCTCGTATTTCCTGGCCTTTTTCGACAAGAATGGTAAAGGGATTACCTTCCATCTCCACTGTGTCTAATCCCATATGCACCAATACGACTGCTCCACTTTCTGTTTTTAGTGTGATCGCATGCTTGGTAGGAAAAACATCCACTACGGAGCCTGTAATAGGAGCAAAAATTTTTCCATTATGATCTGTTATGGCAAATCCACCGCCCATCATCTTTGACGAAAACACGTCATCTTTCACCTGATCAATGGGTAAGACATTACCTGCAGCAGGTGCCAGCACCCATTTTTTCTTTGAAAAAAACATATGTGTTCCTCCTTAAATATTTTTTGTAGTTGTAAAGACTTTGTATAAAATAAATGCGAGGATCGGCAATAAACCAAACAGAAGAATTGTTTGATCAATAGAAAGAGCGTTAGATACTATTCCAGAGAGCAAAGGAGAAAGAAATGATGAACAGCCAATGTAGAAACTGACAGAGATCAATTGACCCGAAGAAAAAACTGCTCTAGGAGTGATTTGACTAATAAGTAACCGACTACCAATCGTAAACACCGGTACAGTAAAGAATTGTAAAAAACTAACGCCTAATAAGATGAGTGGTCGATCGGCTAAATAAAAAAGGAAAAACTGCACTGTTAAAAAAACACCTGAAATCATTACTAGGCGTTCATTTTTCCATTTCGTAATCGTTTTGTTCAACAAAAGATAAGCCGGTATTTCACAAAATGATTGAATCGACCATTTCAAGCCGACATAATCTTTGCCATTTGTCATCGTGATCAATTTATCAATAACTAAAGTATTATTCGCAACGATCGTCAAATATAAGAGAAAAAAAAGACTATTGTACAGCAAAAATGGTTTACTTTTACATAGCGCCAGAATATCTTTTATTTGAACGGTGTGAGCTTGTTCAACAGCAGGCTCAAAATTCATTCGCATCGCTTCAGGTGTATCTTTCGATACAAAGAGCGTAACTCCTAAAAGTACCATCAGAGGCAGACTCAACAAACGATAGTCAGCTCCGACAATGAACAGTGGGATCAGCAAGCTCATCGTACTCCATCCCAAAGATCCAATGGCTTTGATATAGGATAAGTGTCTGGCAGTTGGCGGTTCCGACAAGACCCAGTTATCCAATAAAGTTGCTGCAGTATTAGCCAATCCACCGCCAATAGCTAAACTTGCTAAATGAAGCACCCATTGTTCTTTTCCCAACAGATAGAAACTGATTACAAAAAGAACCAATAATGAAGAAACGGTCATCGAGATTCTTTTCAACCGATTATTCCTATCTGACAAATAACCCAGAACGATTTGAAAAAGAATAGTTGTCACACTGTACGATGCGAGAAACCACCCCCTTTGAATAGAACTATACCCTTGCTCTGTTAAGAAGGGAACAATTTGTGTCATGAGGATTGCCATAATTGCATATTGAGAAAAATAAATTACCTGAAACTTTGTTTTGACTTCCATGTTCTGTCTTAAAAAATGTCGTACTGTACCAGCAATTTGTTCAACTAATCAGAATGTCCGAAAGGTATGGGCTTATTCCTGCTGTCTAACAAGATTACGACACCTACTAACGAAAAGTGTCTGCTATCTCATACCTTCGGATATATCTGACTAATGTCTTAGGTTACAGTTCCGATTCCTTTCATCATTTCTATCACTTAACTGAGTTTAGGCCAGTAAGGCTCATTCACTACTAGCATGTCATCGAGAATTTCTTTAGCTACTTTCGCACTAGGTACTGTTTTGTTCATCGTGAAAGATTGCCATAGCTTTTGATAAGACCCTTGTTCCCACGCATCGACAGCAAGTTTTTCTGAAGCAATTTGCTGTTCCATCAATCCTTTTTGGAAAGTTGGGATTTCACCGATCGACAAAACTTCGTACCCATCTTTTCCAACTAAGCAAGGCAGCTCTACCATCGCATCCGGTGCAAAATTAGCAATTGCTCCGTTATTCTCAACGATTAATATCATTCGTTCTTTTGTGTTGAAAGTTAATGCGCAAGCTAAGTCTGTAATGAAAGATGCATGTTCATTGGATGCAAACGTGGTATCTTTCGCTGTTCCGTTGGCAACGATTCGCCGGCACTCTTCAAAAACATATTTTTCTCTTCCATCAATGATTTCATTTGCTCTGGTATAGTTTTTGTTGGCATGAGCAACCGTTGAATCAGCCATCAAATAATACTTCAAATACGTATTTGGCAGATATTTGGGTTCGATTTCATGAAGTTCTTTCGCTGCCCACATTGTTTCCAACCAGCTTGACTCTTTATGTTGCCCTTGCTGTGTTTGCTCTGTGTAGCCGTATTCCTTTACATGAGCACTGATGTTAGGCATCAAATCATTTCCATCGTGATCCTTTATACTGGTCCACCAGCCAAAGTGGTTTAAGCCAAAGTATGTCGTTTCAAAATCTTTACGATCTTTCAATCCAATCACACGTGCCATAATGTCTTCTAAACAGACCGGCATGTCGCAAATATTGATGATTTTCGAATTTGGTCGAAACCTTCTGGTCGCTTCTGCGACCACAGCTGCTGGATTAGAGTAATTTAAAAGCCATGCATCAGGCGAATATTTCTCCATATAATCCACCAGTTCCAAGACAGGACCAATTGAGCGCAAACCATAAGCTAGGCCGCCCGGTCCACAAGTTTCCTGACCGACAACATTGTGTTTAAATGGAATTTTTTCGTCTTGTTCCCGCATTGCGTACTTTCCGACCCGTAACTGTGCCATAACGATATCCACATCTGAAAAAGCTTCGGCGGGATCTGTCGAGTATTCAAACTCGATTTCAGGTGCACGTTCTGAAATAATAATTTGACAAGCTTCTGCTAAGACCGCTTGACGTTCAGCATCATTATCGTAGAATTTGATTTTTCTTACTGGAAATCGTTCTTGTCCTTCCAATAACATAATCACTAACGACGGTGTATAAGTGCTTCCTCCGCCAGCAATGAGTATAGAGCTTTTTTTCTTGTTCATATTTATTTCCTCCAATGAATGTTAATAGCTATTGATTTCAAATGATTTATATCATCATTTATTCCTTCATCAGTTCTTCAAAAGATTCCCGAACTGTCGGTACAGTTAGACCGACAATGATTTGAATACCACCATTTCCTGTATTGACTAATCCAGATGCGCCTGCCGCTTGAAATTCAGTTGAATTTGCAACTTTGTTGGCATCTTTGATAGTTAATCGTAGCCGTGTCGCACAGTTGGTCACATCGATCACGTTTTCTTTTCCTCCGACTAATGCCATATACGCTTGTGCTTGTCGCAGATGTTTTGGAATTTTCTCCTCTTTCTCTTTACTTTTATCTTTCTGCTTATTCTCATAATCAGCTTTCGAGTATAGCTGCACACTTTCGAGATCATCTTCCCGTCCTGGTGTTTTCAAATTGAACTTTTTGATGATAAAAGTGAAGACAAAATACCAAATAGCCGTGAAAATCAACCCGATAATAATTTGAGTGATGTACGTAGAACTATGGAACTTCCACAATGGCAACCAGTCGAGTCCTAGCCAATTGATTAGACCGCCGCCAAAATCGCCAACAACACCAAACGCATAGGAAACTGTAGCAATTGAAGCATCCAAGAACGCATGTACTACCCATAATGCTGGAGCTACAAATAGAAAAGTAAATTCAATTGGTTCTGTGATTCCGGTCAAAATAGCTGTCAAAGCAGCCGGTAAAATCAAAGCAATGACCTTTTTCTTTTTATCTGGGCGAGCCGTCTGAATAATCGCCAAACTTAATCCAGCTGTTCCAAAGACTTTAGACATGCCCGATAAAGAGAAACCACCAAAAGGATACATTTCTTTTAGTGATTGAGCACTTGTTTGAAAATCACCAATATGTCCTGCCCAATAAGCAGCCATTCCACCTTCAATAACAGCATTATCATAGGCAAATGGTGCATAGACAAAGTGATGCAATCCTGTTGGAATCAGTATTTTTTGTAAAAATTGATATACAAAGACCCCTAAGCTTCCGGAATTGATAAAGAAGCCTTGCATACTTCTCATTCCGTCTTGAATTGTTGGCCAAACAAAACACATGAGCAGCGCTAACGGAACCATTACAAAAAAAGCAATCATTGTAACAAAGACAGAACCACTAAAGATGGACAGCATTTCAGGCAATTCCTGCTCATAATAGCGATTATGGATATAAACAACGATCCCTGATATCAAGAGAGCCCCAATCATCCCTGTATCTAATGTAACGATTCCTGCTATTGAGGTTAAACCTGATCCGGTCGTGGCAGCTTGAGTAATATCCACACCAAACGAATTTGGCCATAAAGTTAAAATTGCATTCACGAAATAATTGAAAGCAATATAGGTAACTAATGCTTCCATCGTCGCTCTGGCTGCGTACTTCTTAGCTAAACTAATAGGCAATCCTACTACAAACAATATTGGTAGTTGAAAAAATGGAGTCCAGCCCCCCGCAGCAATGACATTCCAAAATTTATACCACATCGTACCCGGCGCTGCGATATCCCCCATAATCGTCTGATTCGAAAATAGCAATGAAAAGCCAATAATGATACCAAAAAATGAAAACAACATTACTGGTGCCAGCATTGCTCCGCCAAACCTTTGAATTTTTTTCATCATAGTTTTTCGTCCTTCACGTTTTTTAGTTAAGCGCTTTACTGATTCACATTTTACTATTAAAATAGGCATGTGAAACCCTTTTCCCTCCTTTAAGAGTAATTCACCATTAAAAAGATTTTTTCACACAAATTGTGAATCGTCACACTTGATCAAAAGTAAATGAGTGCAAGGAGAAATAATATGTTGCAAGATCGTATCACGAGGTTTCAAACAAAATTGACCGAGACTGATTTGCTGATCTGGTCCTATATCATTAGCCACAAAAAGCAATGTCTCACCATGTCGATCAACGACTTAGCTAAAGCATGCATTGTTTCCAGAACGACGATCATGCGATTTTGCCAAAAGATCGGGTTTGATGGTTTTTCAGAATTTAAGTACCATCTAAAAGCTGAATTGATGCAAGAGAGCGCACTTTTATCAGAAATCGAGGGAGAAATTCTCGCTAATCATATCCAAACAATCGAAAATTTAGAGAAGAAAGATTTCTCAGCGATTTGTGCCATGATGGCAAATGCTAACCGCATTTTTATATATGGATCTGGCGACATTCAGAATCTTGTTTCAAGTTATATGAAACTACTTTTTCTCCACAATGGATTGCTTGTCTACGATTTTGATGCTGTATCGATCAATGAACAGTTTTATAAAATCATCCAGCCAGATGATCTTGTTTTTCTGATTACACTCAATGGTGAATCAGAAACCGTCGTCAAATTAGCAAAACAGTTGAAACAGCGACATATCGATACGATTGGACTTACGAAGCTAAGAAATTCAACGGTTGCAAAATTATGTACAGAAACCATTTTTGTTTTAAATCCGGAGATACGCCCTTCAGATAAAGCAGCATATCCTTTTGAGTCCACCTCAACACTTTTTTTTGTGATCGAGTATCTTTTGCTGAAATACGATGCTTGGCAAAAGCAGCATATCGATTTGTGATTTTTATAAATAGCTGCAAAAAAAGGAAGACCCCCTCAGTGGTCTTCCTTTTGCTTTGTACAAATACAATTATGATCAAACTATTTTACGCATAGTTACGAGATACAGGATCACTCGTCCTTTCCCCGACTATCTCGGTGATGAGGTACTTTGATCCACTGATCCGGTGGTCTTTTACGAATTTTTTTTGGAGCAAACATCAATTGAACGGTTCTTTTTACAAAGTTATTTCGGTATACGTTATCCATAACTTGCACACCCTTTTCAAATGATCTAGGAAGTTCTTTATTACCTTCCTGATTTCATTATAGACACAAAGATATAATACGACAATTATTTCAATCCTAACGAGCGTAAGTCATTCGTGATTCAAGGATTCTAACCGATCGTTCCCATCTAACACCTTTTGCAAAAACTATCATCACATATCTAAGCAAAGCAACCAATAGATTATTTTTACACTTTGAATATTGTTTTAAACACTATACTGTGAGAAAATCAAAGAAGAAAGATCAACTTAAAAGGAGCGAATCAACATGCAGCTATCTGAAAAGCCAACAACCCATAAATCGTGCAAGCCAAAACGTCTTGTTTTCATCCTCTTCCCTACCTTGATTGTTGTAGTGTTGGGTCTGTTCTTGAATCACTTCAATTACTGGCCTTTTCAGGGTAGCAAAATAGCTGGTGTCCCTGATGGTCAGCTTGTTCAACTAGAAAATGAACCAGATTTGACGAGTTTGCTACTGGCATATGGTTCGCAACTAAAATTCAACACCACGGCAACCTCATTAACAGTCTATTTTGATCACTATCGCAAAGGTGAATTAAGTACTCAGGAATCAGTTGCTTCTTTGACTTATGAACAAGATGTTTCCATCAGTGGCTATTTAAACTTTGGTATTGCGGAAGGGCAGAATCATTTATTGGTGAAGTTATTCTCCAATGGCGCCATGTCACAAACAGTCACCGATCTTTCCGACTATGACTTTCCCCTTACACAGGAAGACAGACAATTTGGTGCTGTGACTACTATCAAAAACGGCAAAGTGAAACTCGAGAAAAATAAAAAAGTCCCACTGCTTTATTTAGCAGAAGGAAATGATGGATTAAAAATCTATGATGATATGGCAAATAATCTAGCACCAGATAACTTGAAAACCTTGCCAAATGCCTACTTAATTTACTTGATAATTAAATAACTTAAGTTCTCCTAAGAAAACTACATTGGCTTTGAGTATCCCCTTCAATACATTTTTAAAAGAACAAAATGAACAGCAAAATCTTAGTTGTCTCCTTTAAATCGTTTTCCTTTACTTTTTTATGCTTTTTACTTATTATTCTTTTGAAATAAGAATAAATTAAAATAAAAAAGGAGAGCAAACATGGAAAAATATCAAGTGTTTCCTGGTCAAGACTATCAGGCAAAGGTTATTGGCTTTAGTGGTTTACAAGATGTTAGCGTTATTCATGTTTACGAAAATACAGCTACAGTGTTGATTCAAGGTACTTCTGAAACAGGAGTTGCGAAACTTTGCAACTTTTCAATCAAAACTGCATCATTGGTGGGATAAAACTTTCAGAGACTGAGGAAACTGATTTTAGGTACAGGATCCCCAAGACAGAAAAAAGGCAGCCCAATTAGTGTTGCTTCGTTGAAACACCAAAATGTATAAAGTATTTTTATTTTATTTATTCAATATCTCTCTACATTATTTGCAAATAATGTTAAAATAAAAAAACAGGAGATGTATCAGGCTTCCCCCAAGAGAATCTTCCCCAAGTGCTCTTGCCTGGTACTTCTTCCTTGTTTGTTTTTCGGAACTACAGAACAATGGTAAGCCATTCTTCTACGAATTTCAAGTGGTCTTATTGCTGAGCAAAACAAAGATTTACTATTCTATTTCCCTCAAATCTCCCAATAAAAAAACATTTCTTCTACTTTTGTTGATAAATTTCCAGCTACGGAGATCTGCTGATAATCCTATCCTCGAATAAAAAAACTGCGAAGGCACTTCTTGTTGAAGCGTCCCCCACAGTCGTTATCTATGACACATTTCTCATTTTGATTTGAATCCTTCTAGTTTGGAATAGTCTCTGTATATACAGTCTTCTTTCCATACAATTCCTGTGTGATTCCTGAAAGATAATCGGCAGAGTTGGTGCTGCGAAGATTATACATTAGGAAAATCCCGTAATTTTCAGCCTTCGTCCGTTTAGCATATTGAATGCTTTGCGCTTGGTTTCTTCCTACTTCTACAGCCGCTGGTCCTAAACGGTCGGCCCCCATTCCAACAAAGTAAGGAACCTGCCAAGAGCCATAATATGGATTCCAGCTATAATCGATCGTCTTTGAAACATTTTCATTATACATTGAATTCTCGGCAGCGGGACCAATATTATATAGTGTGATCAGCTTATCTGTCCCAAGACGATTTCTCAATGCTTGAATAAGCCAAATGAATGACTGATCATTTGGTTGAGGTGTCCCATTTTTCCCGTATTCTGCATACTCATCATCAAAATCGATTCCGTCTAAACCATACGTTTTCACCACTTGTTCTAGCTCCGCAGCAAACGCATCAGCACTGGCATAATCTGTGAAATTTGCAAAACCAGCTCCTTGGTGATTTCCTAATATCGATAAGAGAACTTTTGTGCCTCGTGCTTGTAACGGTTTGATCTGGGTTTCCTTTTCGGCTAGTGTTTTTTGTACTTGCTCATTTAAATGAAGATAGGCTTGCTTTGTCGCTGGATCATAATTGATATTCGCAGCAAAAATGATCCCGATGTCGATTGCAGGTTTGTCCGTTCCGGCTAGCGTATATTTCCCAATGTTTCTAAATTCGTTGTCATTGACTTCAACATACATCACTGTTTTCGGTGTGACTTGATCGGCAGCCTGAGCTTCTAAAACCGGTGCGGCCAAAGAAAAGAGACTTAAAAGAACCATCATCACAAAAGCAACTGTGAATCTTCGAGATGGTTTCACTGCTAGTTGATTCTTATTGTTCACTGTCAACGCCTCCTATAATAATCAGATATTTACACATCATTTACGAAGATTTTTTTTGCATAGAGTCTATTGTTCTGCTGCCATAAGCGCAGCTTCTTTCAATGGGTCATATTCAGGGCTGACCGCTTCTTCATACTTAGCAGCCAAAAACACTCGATTCACTTCATAATGAGAAGTGGCACGTTCGATTTGTTGACTTAATTCTTGAACTTGGCGATCGGAAAACTGGTCGTTCTTTCTAGCAAGATAATGTTTAGCAAAAGCTTGAGACTCCGCCAAAGAGTAACCTTTTGATTCCAAAATCGCCGTTTTTGTCCAGAGAAAGTCCGTCTTCAACAACTGATCGTTTCTTCCTTGGATACCATCGCGGTCAATCGCATAAAGAAACATGCCTCCAGTTTCAGTTGTACGGACATAATTTGCGACACTATAGAGATTGCTGGACTCATAAGGTTCACGGGTATCTCCCCATGTTTGATTGGTACGTTCTTCAGGAAACGAGAGACCGACTAAATACTGAGATCGTTCGATACCTGTCTTTGAGAACGTGTTGTTCCATGAAGACTCCGCCCGCGTGGCATTCGATCCATATTGCTGTGCACCCAAAAAACTGAACGCTGATGAAACAGGAGTAAATGGCTCTAGGGAAAAGATATCTACAGTATCATAAATCAGCAGTGTATCTGTGTCTGACTTCGGTCCAATATAGTTTGAGAGGGCCTCGATCACCCCATGGGCGATTTTCAGTTGACTGGTAGTATAAGTACTTTCCATATCAAAATCAAGGCCATCAATTCCTGGTGTCATATATTTATCTAAAAGCTGCTTTGCATAATCGTCAAATTCTTTTGCTGTTGGTTGGCTCTGCGTTGTAGGAACTTTCAATAGTTCGCGATAATCTAATCCTCGTACAAGCTTTGTTCCTCGCTTGTGTAATTCTGGTGCATAAACATTGGCGACTTCATCAAAAAAGACTTTACTATCTGCATCACTCACATTTGCGTGGAACACATTGACCACATCAATACCATAAGGAATATCTGTCATTCGGATCTGATTATTTTGTTCAGATGGAATACTTTGATCTCTCCATGTGCGGTAATAGACCATAAATGTTTTTTCCGATTTCTCAACAGTCGTGGCAGATCCCTCAACCCCAAACAAAAACCCACAAAGCAACAACGAACTAGCGGCAAACAATCCCAAAACGACTTTTTTCATCAACATCCATCCTTTCAGAATAAAATTTGATACACTTTATGTTAGCGCTTACTTAATGAAATATCTAGGAACAAATTATAGGTATTTCATAACAAATTAAAGATTTTTCTTTAAAGTAAAAAAAGAATGCACTAAAAAATAGCAACAAAAGAAGCCCTCTATTCTCATGAGGGCTTTCTTATCCTTTTCTTGCAAAACGGCAGTCTCCTAAAAAAGAATGGTGATTTTGATAACACTTTTTAGAGCATTGCTTAACTGCGAACAAGCAATTCAAACGGTAAAACGATTTGTTCCCTACTCCGTTCCTGGAATAGACGGAACGCTTCTTGTCCACAGAGGTGCAAATGGAATTCAACGGTTGAAAAGTTCAGTAATCGACTGATCAGTAAGTTTTCTTGACCGATAATCAGAGGTGCTTTTCTTTCCCCATATTGAGATAATATTGTCGCTGCGATTTCATCTCCATTGGTAATGATCCCGTCAACGCCCCGGTCTTTGAAAAAAACAGCCGCAGCCTCGCCATCTTCTGCTTTGATACAATCCCAAAAAATGTCCTCTTCTGAAAACCCGGGAAAGAGCTCCTTTGCTTTAGCGATCGTATTGATCGAATTACAGCTGAGTCGTTTGCTGCGGCCAAGAGTCAAGCCTAACCGTTTAACGCCTTGTTCTTTAAGATAAAGGATGCTGGCTGTCACTGAGCCAACTTGATCGATCGTTACAAATGGGACATCCGTTCCGCTGGCATCTTCGCAAAAAACGATAGGACCATTTTCAAGATAGGGGCGAAATGTCTCAATATGGTTGGCACGAGTGATGACAATCAATCCATCGAACCCTTTGGCAGCGAACTCTTCTAAATAGTCCTTCTCCAAGGATTTATCGAAATTAGTTGGTAAAAGCGTCACCTTATATTGTTGCGCAAATGCTTCTTCCATAATGCCATTTAGTATTCTATCGAAGAAGGGATGGTTGACAAATGGTACGATGACTCCCACATTGAATGTTTTTCCTGAGCTTAGTTTCTGAGCGATCTTATTCGGCTTATAGTTCAGTTCTTTCATCATGGCTAAAATGGTTTGACGCTTTTGTTCTTCCACATACGGATGGCCGTTGATAACCCGGGAAACCGTAGTGATGGAATAACCAGTCATTCTTGCAATATCTCGAATCGTTGCCATAAACAGTTGCTCCTTATGCTATGTATTTTCACTGCTGCTTTATCTTCCTCTGTCTAGTTGTAGTCTACCATAAAAGGAATATAAAGACAGATTGTGGGGATGAAAAGGAAGATTTCTCTAACATAAGTGATAGACAAACAACCCGAAGTAGTTCTCCCTACTTCGGGTTGTTGATTACTCTTCTTCATTCCTATCTCATTTTTTCTACAAAGGCTTTTATAGAAGGATTTTGGCAGCCAGCGTCAAAACATTCCAAAAAACGTGGGGTTAACGCGGTGCGAACCAAAGCTGGATCCAGTGCTTTCAAACCTGACAGTAGTGGTTTTGCCATCACCTGTTTTACTTCATTCAATATTTCTGCATTGTGATTTTGTGATGCTTTCCGTTCTTTAGGATACCCATTTCCTTTGTTAGAACCAAAAGCACGGTCGAAGATTGTTTCCAGGTTTAGCTCTGCGCCCCAGCCGAATCCTTTAGCATAAGGCAAAGACAGGGCATTACCATTATTGATTTGCAAAAAAAGATATGCGTCGGTTGGTTCGATACAATACCCGCATATCACACCGGGATAGGCATTTAGAGACATTAATGCGCCTTGTCCAGTGCCGCAGCCAGTCACAATAAAATCAATCGCTCCTGAATCAAGCAGCAGTGCCGCTTGAATACCTAAATGAATATAAGTCAAACGTGGATTGTCTTTGCTGTAAGCTTCTGGCAGATCTTCTGATAATAAAGGTTCACTCATGCCAACATTATAAACCTCATGACCATATTTGTTGCCGATTGTTGTCAATTCATTTAGGATAATTGGATTCTTTGCTGCCTGACTAAATTCGTTCAAAAGTGCGATTTTCATTCTTTTCCACCTCATTTATTTTTAAAAAAAGATAATTGAAAGCTGCCAAAGCGTTTTTTTTCGTTTTAAAAGCGGCCATTAGTGAGTCGTTTTCTGTGAAATCGGTTAATTCCCGATAAAAATGTTTGTTCTGTCTAATTTCAATCGGGGTCTGCATTCTAGTGGCCAGTAAAAAGACCGTGTCCACCATTTCATCCTCGTACCAAAGAATTGGTTCATTCAAAACCATTATTGCTACTTTAGGTTCAAATACTTCTGTCATACTTCCATGTGGAATCGCTGTATGATGACCGATACAGGTAGTTGTCTTTTGTTCCCTTTTCCAAACCGTCAGATAGAAATTTGGCGATACAAACCCTAAACTTTCTAGTTGATTGGATAAAAATGTCACGACTTCTTCTTTGTTTGTATATGTTTGATTTACGAAGATCAATCTTGGATCCAGCAACGGCTTGGATGCATCGGAAAAAATAGAGATTGATCCAGGTACAATTCCCCAACGAGAAAGAGCCGTTCGAATATTCACAAGATCTTTGTTTGAAGGAAGATAAGAAATCGGAACTGCAGTGACCGAATCTACTGGAACCATCGTTAAATAAAGGACATCTTTTCTGGTAGAGTCAATTTCTTCTTCTCGTATAATATGAATCTCTTTGATTTCTGGAATATTTTTTTTAATATATTCAGTGGCAAACAAACTTTGGGAACGGCCTCGATCCGTTACTAAATAAGCATCAACTTGACTTTGATTTCTCAATATAGCGGCTTCGATATACAAAACGATGTAAGCAATCTCATCTTCGGTTAACTGTACATTATAGTAGTCCTCAAATAATTGACTTGTTGACCAAACGCTCAAAAAGACGCGACCATAGAGTTTTTTCAAGTCTCGGGTCAATTCAGATGAATTTTTGTGCCCGTATTTCATTCGAAAAATAGCAGAACGAAGATGGTTTGTCAGTTCTTCTTCCAAAATTTTGTCTTCCGTCAATGGCTGTTGCAAAATTTCTGAAATAGATGAAATGATTGTATGAACAAATTCAAGCAAATCGTTATCATACTGATTTTTTAAATTAGTGAGTGCTGCCGAATCCTTCCAGCGCAATTTATTTGATACAAGAATTTCCGCAGTAAGTATTCTTTTATCTACCTCATTGAATGTTCCGAATCCTCTTTTTTCTAATCCACGATAAAGGGTTTCAACAAAACTATATTCATTGGTGTATTCTCTTTCAAAATCATCAATCGTTGGCATATCAGAGGCATAAGAAAATCTTCCAACGCTCAAAATCAGCATGATTCGTATTTTGATAAATGAGGTATTAGAAAATTTGATTTTCCAATCACTTTCTGCTTTTCGAATAATCTCAGAGATTTCTTCAACAGATATTCCTCTGGCAAATCGTTGCAAAACAACAGTTTGTTTTTCATCTTCTTGCAGAAGGATCGCATCTCGAATCGCTACCCGTTTTGAATATTCATCACCTACCAAAGTAAGTCCTTTTCCGGGAATCGTTTGAATCATAATATGATGATCAGCAAACCATTCTTTCACATGACTCATTAGTTTTCTGAAAGTAGGTATACTGACATATAATTTTTCAGCTAATTCTACTTGAGTGATAAAGTGATTACTCGCCCTTTCCAACAGCAAACAAATTAATGTCCATTCATCATTTTGGGAAATTCCTTCAGGTATAGAAAAATCACTGAAATGTTTTAATAACTGGTTTTGCTTATTTGGATAGAGCACAAATAAGATCCCTCTACCAGGCTTCGTATCAATTCGTCCAAGTTTATTTTCTACCAACAAATCATCGATTTGGGCGATTTTCCTCCGAATCGATTTTTCAGATTTGCCAACATATTCAGCTATTTTTTTGATAGAGGTCTCCGGATTTTTCTGAAGAAAACGTAAGATCTCTCTCTTTACTAATTTGTCTTTTATCAAATCCAAAGCCCTCCTATCAGATTCTGCCTTTCATCAACTATTCATGACCCGTGTAAGTAACCTCGCCGAAAATATAACGATCCTTTGAGCCGATTACCTCAATGTAATCTTTCACAAATTGCTTCACTCCTGCTTCAGCAGCCATACATAAATGCATATAATCCGTTTGCTCGTCTTTTTTTAGTTCTCTCATTATGGCTTCTTTTGCAACAGTGAACGCATCTGTAGCCACATTGATTTTATTGATTCCTAAAGAAACTGCTTTTCTTAAATTGGCTTTCCCGCAACCACTTCCTCCATGAAGCACTAATGGCATCTGCAACGTTTCTTTTAACTCTGCTAAACGCTCAAAGTCTAGTTGTGGTATTTTCCCTTTGGGGTAGTTGCCATGTGCGGTACCAATCGCAACAGCTAGAGCATCAACATCTGTTTTTTGAACAAAGTGTAATGCTTGTTCAGGATTTGTGTAAAGATCCATATTTGCATCATCTTCGTTCAGCGCTTGTCCTACATGTCCTAATTCTGCTTCAACAGAACAGCCAACACTATGTGCAAGACTGCAGACCATTGCCGTCTTTTGCAAGTTTTCTTCATAAGACAGGCTTGAACCGTCAAACATGACATTTGTAAAGCCTTGATTGATACATTCAGCAATGACTTGGAAGTCCATGCCGTGATCTAGATTCAACGCAACAGGAATAGTAACTCTGGTTGCCAGTTCCTTGATCAATGGAATCATTTCTTCTTTATGTGCATGATTTTTCATTTGACCAGGACCGAATTGAATGATGATCGGTGAACGCTGTTCTGCGGCTGCTTCGATTCCTGCACGCGCCATTTCAATATTGATACTATTCATCGCCATCACACCATAATAATTTTTATTGGCATCTTCTAAAATTGATTTCATACTTACTAACATTGTTGTACCCCTCTTCTTCATATGATCGCGTTTCTTATTCTTCTAAAGTAATGTCAAAATCGAAATCGTCTGCTTCACTGTTTTCTACTGTTTCAGTTTCTGCTACCGTTTCACGTTTGATGACCGCATAGACAACGCCGGTAACAACTGAACCGATCACCAGAGCTACAACGAACATTAATGGATTCGTCATCATTGGTATCACAAAAATACCGCCATGAGCCGCAACTGATTCCACGCCAGATCCTACCGCTATTGCTCCAGCAGTTGCGGATCCTAATACGGAGCTGATGATGAAACGAACTGGATCTGCTGCCGCAAATGGCAGTACACCTTCGGTTATAAAACATAACCCCATTGGAAAAGCAGCTTTAGCGGTATCGATTTGTGCTTGTGCAAATTTTTTTTTGGCTAACAAAGTGGCAATGAATGCCCCGATTGGCGGTGTCATCCCTCCAACTAGTTTAGCCGCCATTGGACCGTTGATTCCATCTGCTCCTAATGCATTGGCTGCCAGTGAAGCAGTTTTATTGATAGGACCGCCTAAATCAAATCCCATGCAGGCACCGATTACCCCACCGATCACAGACTTTGCTCCGCCATTCAGCGCAATGATCCATTGTTGGAATCTATCCATAATGAAAGCTAACGGTGGCGAGAAAATCATTAGAAACAACATCCCACTAACTAAAGTAACTATTACTGGGATAACCAAGACCGGCATCAAGCCTTGCATCCAACTTGGTACTTTCCATTTTTTCACCCAATTCACACCATAACCAATCACAAAAGCGACCAGCAAGCCCCCTAAAAATCCGGCTTTTGTTTCATTAGCGGTATATCCTAAAATAAGTGCTGGTACAATAGCTGGCCGTCCAGCAATGGAATAGGCGGTGCCAGCAGCCATAACCGCAACCGCAAAGGCCATGGCATAGGAACTCAGCTTGTTGACTCCCCACCAAAAACCTGTCCACGTATAAGGATCCATCTCAGAAAACGGCGTGACTCCCGGTTGAACTAAATCTCCAATATTGTATCCGCCAAACCCTTTTGCTAGTGCCCCCAAAATACCACCGGCTACAATGATCGGAATCATATACGAAATTCCTGTCATTACGTGTTTCTTTACCTCAAATTTCCCCTTCATGTATGCTACTCCTTTCCTTGATCATAAGCCTAATTTTTCATGAATTTTCTTGATTACACCTTCTGGTGATTTCATGATCATTGCTATGGGAATGTCAATGACTTTTTTCCCTTTGAATCGTTCCCGAGATACGCCAATATCCGTAGCTAGCAACACGATATCTGCTTCACGAATATCTTTTTCAGTTAATTCATTTTCTACCCCAATCGAACCTTGCGTCTCAATTTTCACATCATCCCCAGCTTTTATGGCAGCTTTCTCAATTTTTTCCTTTGCAATATACGTATGCGCGATTCCTGCTGTACAAGCAGTGATTCCAACTATTTTCATTTTCTTCCTCCTTAAATCTTTAATCGATCGATAACCTCATCAACTGAGTGGGTTATTTTTAATCGATTTAATAGTTCATCATCACTTAATTTTGCTGCAACCTTACTCAACAATTGCAGGTGTAATTTTGCACCAGATACATCGTCCGGAACCGCAAACAAAAAGAAAAAATTAACTGGTTGATTATCGTAAGATTCCCAGTGGATCATTTTGTTTGTTTTACCGATTGCGATTCCAGCTCGCATGACCGAATCTGATTTCCCATGGGGAATTGCCACGTTATTCCCCATTCCTGTGATCCCTTCTGCCTCACGCTCGTATACAGAGGCAATAAAATCGTCAAGTTTGCTGAGATAATTTTCTTTGTACAATAGAGTAGCTAATTCACGAATCACTTCGTCTTTTGTGCTGGCTTTCATATTTAGATCAATAACATTCCGATCAAATATTGTTTGATTTTCATTGACTGTTTCCATTCTTTCGCTCCTTCCATCTCTTATTACACTAAGAATAACAGAAAAAAAGAAAGCGCTTTTAAAGAAATTGGGAAGAGCATTGTGGAATTTTTTTCTTTGCTGTTCAATCATGACTTTCAGATAATAAGACCTGGGCATTTATAAGTAAAAAAATTTATAGATAAAAATAAAAGCCCAAGATTTTTTGGACTTTTCGGGTTAGTAGATTTCTAATATTATAAAATTAATTATTGATGGAGAAGAACATAAGCCAAGGAAATAGGTACCCTAAGTATAATAGTATAATTCTAAGCCCTATTTGCTCTTTCCTTAAACACATACATCCAGCCCGTTAGGCCAATCACTAAACTGGCTAAAACAAGCCAAAACCCGGAATCAATGGTGATTCTCCCCGCTGCAACTAGCTTCTGTGAACCAATGACCATGTCGCGGCAGTAAAGAAACGTACCTCCTGCACCGATAAAAAGAAAGACGCTCAAGATAGTATAGACTTCTCCCTTCCTTGCATTGTGTCCAAAAAAACTGCCACTCAACATTTGATAGCCCACTATCACACTACCTACGATCCCCATGACAAAAAAAGCGAAATCACTAGGATTACTGAAAAAACCCGGCATAGTAAATAATAATATAAATCCAACTTTCAATCCCCACTTATAGCTATTGCTTTTCAACTGATTCTGCCGTTCATCATAAGACTCTTTTTCCATTCTACTCACTGATCGAAGAAGTAATCCATACAAGAGATAAAAGCCAAGAATAAATAAGACTCCAATAAACCAATAGCCTACCCAGGTAAAGAAAATCAAATTTGCTGCTACCCACAGCACGTGTAATACTTTCTCAAAAATACTTGCCCACTTGTTTTTCATTCGTTTGTGCCTCCAGTCAATTTAAACAGCTCCTCCACTGATAATTTAAAATAATGAGCAATCCGTAATGCCAACTCTAATGAAGGATTGTATTTGTGGGTTTCGATGGCGTTGATCGTTTGACGAGAAACGCCCATAATCGCTGCTAATTCGCCTTGTGATAATCCTTGTTCCTCACGTATGCTTCTTAAACGATTGATGACTGGCATCTTCTCACTCCTGTCAAGTTTCCTTTACATAGAAGTTACCCTATTTCACAGCTTGTGTAAAGATTCCTTTACATTTCCGATTTTCGATAAAATCCAATCTATCCTCCAAATACAAACTTATTCCTTCAAATGTTAGATATAGCCCCTCATTAGTAACAAAATAACTTATCATTCTATTTTGACAATATAATCTGTTAAAATGAATGAATCCCACCTATAAAAAATTGATTGGAGTGTACGAGATGAAGAAAGTATTAATCGCTCTTTTTTCCGTCGGTGCAATTTTAGGACTGTCGATCCATTTCTTTGGACTACAGATCGGACTCGCACTTTTTAATAAACCGATCTATATGATTCCACCTTCCGTCTATCGATTAACAAAAGATGCATTAACAATTATGGAGAATTATGGAGTATATGCAAAAGAGACAGGATTTGAGAAAGAAATACCAAACTATCTAGCTCAAGTCAAAAAAGACGATACGTTTGATGATGTTGTGCCCATGCTCAATGAAGCCATAAAGGAAGCTGGTGGTGATCATTCAGCTATTATTGAAGTCCAAGAGGATAAAGCGCCACTTTTCAATCCAGCTCTGCTTACTTTCCCTAGAATCTTGGCAGAAGACAACATTGTGACCCTCATTTTGCCTTCATTTCCTGCTAGTGATGAAGAAAATGTGCACACTTACGTTACTACAGCACTCGAACAACTTTCCAAGATATCTGATCCCAAAGGTGTCATTATTGATCTACGAGGGAATACCGGTGGCAATATGATGCCTATGTTAGGGGCATGCGCTCCTTTCTTTAAAGAAGGTAAACTATTCGAATTTACTTCTCCTAACAAAAAAATCCCCGTCTTCAAGAAAGACGGGAAAATATGTTTTGAAGAAGATAATTTAAGTCTACCAACTAACTTAAACTTTCATCACTTGCCTATTGCTGTCTTAACAGATCATCAGACTGCTAGTTCAGCTGAAGTTCTACTGGTTGCTCTTTTAGGACAAGACCATGTTTCCTCTTTTGGAGAAGAAACAGCTGGTTATGCCACAGGGGTTTCAATGATTCCTCTTTATGGAAAATACGCTTTGTCCTTAGCAGGTGCAAAAATCAAAGGTTCCAATGGGATACTGTATGAAGAAAAGCCAATTCTTCCTGATGTCATAACTGACCACCCGGAAGATGCTGCACTAAAATGGCTTAAATCCATTCATTAACCAGCAATTTGAGAAAAGCCTTACTAAATCCTTAGATTCTGATCTACTCTATCTCAGCGCCTTCACTAGCGCTGTTTTCAAGTTAGGATTTTTGAAGGACACCTTTTTTAGCATAGCGCCGAAAAACACGATGGACCAGTTTGCTCGCTAATCGTTGGATAAAGACGGAATAGTTGAGTAATGCGACCAACAAAATCAAATTGATATAGGTCGTATTGCCGAGATTAAATAGATCTCTTCCGACAATCAATGCGATAAAGTAGAGAAGCTGTGTGCCGAAGAAGACAAATGTTCGGTACTTGCTGTTTGGCGGATAAATTTTCCGCTGGATCAAGATGTAATTCCATGCAGTAAAAATCACACACATGATCGATAAAGCTTGACCACTGCTGCCGAACAAGTGCCCGATATTAATAATAAGTAATGTTCCAATTGCGATTGACAGCGAAGCCGGGAAGGCATTTTTGAAAATAGTAGACAAAAAGGCGCCTTTGATCCGATTGAAATCCGGTTCGAAATTCAACAAAAAGGTAGGAATGCCTACAAAACAAGCATTGATGATCGTAAGTTGGATCGGTTCAAAAGGATAAGCGGTCCCCGATAACAGTGTTCCCATAGTGATCAAGATGGAGAAAAGCACTTGAACCAAAACGAGCGACCCTGAGCGGGTAATATTATTGATGACTCTTCTCCCTTCATCCAGTACCGAAGGCAGCGCCGAAAACTGGTTTTCCAGCAGAACTAAATTTGCCACTTGTCTTGCTGCATCGACTCCTGATGCCATTGCGATCGAGCAATCGGCTTCTTTAAGAGCTAGGACATCGTTGACCCCATCTCCTGTCATAGCAACCGTATGATTCATTTCTTTTAAATAAATGACCATTTCTTTTTTTTGCTGTGGAGTCACTCTACCAAAAATCTGATAGTTGCCGACTGCCTCTTTCAGTTCTTCGGAGGTAAGCGTCGAAACATCGATATAATCAGACGCTCCGGGAAGATTGACTTTTTTGGCGATTTGACTAACCGTGACCGGATCATCGCCAGAGATGATCTTGCACTGAATGGCTTGGGATCTGAAATACTCTAGAGTAGCTTTGGCATCTGATCGGACCGTATCCGATAATAAGAAAAATCCTAAAGGTTCAATCGTTGCAGGCAACTCATGATTTTCGCAAGTCTGAGGGCTATGTGCCAATACAATGACCCGATACCCTTGTTCAGCCAGCGCTCGTTCTTGTTTTAAAACAGGGGCATGCTCGTTGGATAAAAGAATAGAGGCCGCACCAATAAAGTAGGTCCCTTTTCCTTCAAAAGAAACACAACTGAATTTTCGTTCCGAAGAAAAAGGCACGACATGCTGCATCGCATACGTTTCCTTCTCTGGAAAGAAGTCTCTTAATGCCATGGCCGTTGGGTTCTTGTCCGGTAAATGTGCCAGTAGATTTTGCGTGATCTCTGTCATTTCTTCTTCTGAGGTAAAAGGGATCACTTTCTCTACTGTCATTTGTCCTTCTGTGATCGTTCCCGTTTTATCTAAGCAAAGAACATCCACTCGTGCTAACGCATCGATACAGTTAAGCTCTTGCACCAAGACTTTTTTTCGTGCCAGATAGACGGCACTGATGGTTAAGGTCACACTCGTCAGTAAAAATAATCCTTCTGGAAACATTCCTACAGCTGCGGCGACAGTTCGCAAAATGGCTTTGTTGAAAGAGGCATGTGTAATAAAATATTGTTTAAGGAATAACAACGTACACAATGGAATCAGAATCATACTGATCCAGCGAATGACTTTGTTCAGACTTCCTTGAATCAAGTATTTTTGTCGCTTGATCGTTTTCGCTTCCTTATTGATTTTTTCAATATAATTTTCTTCGCCGACGTGGATGACTTGGCAAAGTGCCTCACCGGCTGTGACAAAGCTGCCTGAAAACAGTTCAGCATCAGGTTCTTTACTGATGCTATCCATTTCTCCTGTCAATAGCGATTCATTCACTTCCAATGAACCTTCGATGACCTTGGCATCTGCCGGAACTTGGTCACCATTCTTCAATAACAGAATGTCATCTAGGACTAATTTATGGATCGGCAATGTTTCTAAATTGCCATCACGATACACATTGACTTTGGCAACTTTTAACAGCGCCAGTTTATCAAGGGTTCGCTTCGAACGGATTTCTTGAAACATGTTAATGATCACATTACTAAAAACGACAAAAACGAATAAGCCATTCTGATAAGAACCAGTTAATGCCACTAAGAAAAAGAGGAGGCTGTTGATCAGATTAAAAAAAGTAAAAACATTTGTAAAAATGATTTTTGGATACGAATTCGTCTTATCTTTCTTTGATTTGTTGACTTCTCCCCGTTGAATCCGTGCTTTTACCTCTGCTGAGGTTAATCCATGTTTGTTTTCGATGATGTCTCACCCTTTCTTCTTATCATTTGTCATACTCCCATTCCATCTTACGTAAGAATGGCTGGTTAATCTATAGGACTTCCGGTTGGTTTTTGCGGAACTTTTATTTTTTATAGTCTAAAGAATAATTTATCCTCTCATAAAAGATGACCTAATTGTGTAAAATATAGCATAATATGCTGCTGCTTGGCGTTTCATTTTTGTCACTTCACTGTCACGCTTTGGCATAATGTTCCTTTCTGACCTCGTTTGTTTAGTACTTGAACATTCAGCAACCTTGTTCTATCAACGATACTCGTAATCCCTTTCTGCTAAAATAAATAACTAGAGAGGTATCATCTTTTTTGCGGGTTGTTTTTTATCTTTAGAAATTCTAAAGGGTTGGAATGAAAGTTAAAAGAACACGCTTCGACAAAAAAGGCTCAAAAACTTTGATAAAAAGTTTTTGAGCCTTTAATGATTTCCGTTTTTTTGATCAGTAAATTTTCATTCACAAGTATCCTATGACGCTCTGACTAATTCAAATGTTTCTGATCCAAAGAGTCAATGGCATGCATGAGACCTTCCAACCCAGCAATGATTTTCTCTTTTGGTGCACCTAGATTAAACCGCAGGTAAGTCTTACCTTCTGGTCCATAAACCTCACCATTCATGATCGCGATTCTTTCTTGTTTTACCAGAACACTTTGCAATTCATCCATACTATAAGGTAAATCTTTTATGTTGATCCAGCCTAAGTAGGTTGCTTCTGGAATAGTGAAATGAATTCGCGGATCAGCAGACAGTATCTTCTTTGCTTCGAAAAAGTTCTCGTCGATTGTTTGATTGAGTTCAACGGCCCATTTCTTTTGATTCCGATAACAGTCCATTGTCGCTAGTAGTGCAGGATATGGAATCGACGATAGACCATCTCTTGCTTTCAATATCGTCAAAAATCTTTCTCGTAATTTTTCATCCAAAAAGATAGCATAAGAGCCACCCAGTCCTGGCGTGTTGAACGTCTTTGATGCGGAGGATAGCAAAACTGCAGGCACCTCTATCGAATCAATAAATTCTAAGATAGGTCGATGTTTTTCTCCTGGGCGCCGGACATCCATATGGATCTCATCACTCAAGATAGCGATGTTATGCATTTGGCATAGCGAAACCAAGTTGGATAGTTCTTGATCAGTGAACACTCGGCCAGTTGGATTGTGCGGATTGCATAGCAGAAAAATTGCTGGTTTTTCGATAGCAAATACGTTGGCTAAAGCATCAAAATCAACCGTAAACCGTTCCCCATCATTGGTTAAGGAAAATGGGATCAACTCCCGTTCGTTACCGGCGATACAATGATAAAAAGCATCATAACACGGGGTAAATGTTACTACTTTGTCTCCTTTTCGACTTAATAGTTGGATGCAAAGAGATAAGCTATAAATGACACTTGGCGAGTAGACACACCAGTTTGGATCAATCGTACAATCAAATTCCTGCAAAAACCAATGGCTGATGCTCTGCTTATAATCAAGATGATTCCAGCGAGTATAACCAAAAAAACCTCTAGTCACAGCTTTAGCCAATACTTCTTTGGTTCCATCAGGGATCATAAAATCCATATCTGAGATTGAGAAGGGCAATAGCCCTTTTTCTCCGAAACGATCTTGGACATAATCCCACTGGGTCGAATACGTGCCGTAGCGAGAGCGCTGTTCTTTAAAGTTACTCAAGATCGATCCCTCCTTCATCCAATGAACGAATAACCGCAGAAATCAACTCGATCGTCGCTTCAACGTCATTGATGTCCACGATGGAATGCCACGAATGGCAATAGCGAACCGGCACGCAAAAGACTAGGGTTGGTTTACCGGCCTCTAACTGAACCGAACCAGCATCCGTTCCACCTCCGGCTAACAAATCATATTGCCAAGGAATTTGATTGCTTTCAGCAACTTCCTTGCAGTAATCCAACAGCTTTATATTTCCTAATGCGGTTTTATCGGCCAGAACAAGACCTGGACCTTTGCCTTGAATACGATTAGGATAGTCCGCAGCTTTTGGCGTATCTTTCCCATTGGCTACATCAATAACGATATTGATATCGGCATCTACTTGCTGCGCGGCAACTTTCGATCCTCGTGTCCCAGCCTCTTCTTGAACAGTCCCCACACCAATGATTTCGACATGTTGCGTTTTAATCTGATTTTTGATCTGAGCCATGATCGTACAGGCAACACGATTGTCCAATGCTTTACCAATAATCTTCTGCTGATTAAAACTTTTCTTGGCTTGAGTATTTGGCAAAATCATATCACCAATCTGCAAACCAGCAGCTTCCAATTCAAGTTTTGATTTGGCCCCAAAATCTATATACATCTCACTGATTGGTACTACTTCCGACATTGCATGCGTTGATTTTGGTAGTGTTCCCACCACACCTTCTATGATAGAGCCGTTTTTACGACAAGTTGCTCGCACTTGCTGCCCCAAAATGACATGCCCCCACCATCCACCAATCGGATAGAAGTAGACAAAGCCTTCCTCTGTGATACGGTGGACAAAAAAACCGACTTCATCCATATGGGCATAGAGTGCGATTTTTTTCTTTTTTGTTGTCAAATCTCCAAAATAGAGGTTTCCAAATGAATCTTTGATACCATTCGAATCAATGATCGTCATCAGCACCTCTTGCACTTGAGACTCTTGACCAGGCAGTGCATCTAAATTAGAAAGACGCATTAATAATTTATCGGTTGCAATCAATGGTTATCCACTCCTTACTGAATTTCGTCAAAAGTTCAGCATTCCCCAGATCATTTACTAATACATCGTCCTCGATGCGAATACCGAATTTTTCTTTCGGGAAATAGACTCCTGGCTCAATTGTGAACGTCATATTGGCTTGAATTGGCAACTCATTTTGGGGTGCTAGGGCCGGATATTCATGACAAGAAAGACCAATGCCATGTCCCAAATTATGACTAAAATGATCCTCAAGGCCCTCTTTCCTCAGTGCTTGTCTTGCAACTTGATCAATCTCTCCTAACGTTTTATTGAAAGAAACCTTTTGAACAGCTGATTTTTGAGCTGCCAATAGGATCTCATAAGTTTCTCGAATCTCGGGTTTTACTTCGCCAAAGCCTATCGTCCGTGTGATATCCGAATAATACCCGTCGTAGATCGTTCCAAAGTCAATCATGATCAGCTCATTCGCTTCAAGTTTTTTCTGACTAGCATGGGCATGAGGCAACGCGGTACGCTCTCCAGAAGCGACGATTGTTTCAAAAGCCGGGCCTTCGCTACCTAATTTCTTGCTACGATAATCGAGTTCATTCGCTAAGTCTAGTTCTGTCATCCCTACTCGAATCATTGGCATGATCCGTTCTAATGTTTGATCGGCAATCTGCGCCGCCTGTCTGAGGGCACAAATTTCTTTAGATGATTTGATCATTCTTAAACTTTCCACCATGTTTTTGGTGGCGATTAGCTGACCATTGGCCTCCTTCATTAAAAAGTGAAGTTCAGTAAAAGTCTGATAGGAAATGGTTTCCGCCTCAAAACCTACCTTCATTCCTGCAATAAATGGTCGCATTACTTCGATCAAATGACTTCCAATCGGGATCTCACAAATTTCCACACCAGTTGTTTGTTGAGACGCTTGTTCTGTATAACGACCGTCCACAAACAAAATTAATTTATTTTCAGTAACTAGTAGTAAGCCGTTTGACCCCGTAAATCCGCAAAGATAGCGACGATTCGTTTTATCTGTGACTACAAGTCCGGATAATTTTTTTTCCGCTAGTTTTGCTCTTAATGCATCGATCCTCATCTATTTTCCCCTCATTCCTTTTCTAACCTGAATCATCTTTAATAGTTGATTCTCGTCTCAAGGGTAAACAATATACTCAGAATAGTAAAAACGGGGCACAAGTTCACAAGATAAGTGATGACCGATAGAATGGTTTCTTTTGCAAGAGGACTAGTACCCCAATTTACCAGACAAGATTCCCCACACTATTGTTTATCCGCTACTTGTTCTAACTTATGCCCCAGCCCCTTTGGCTAGAAATCAATATCTGTTAAGTATTGTTCATCTTCATCTGAGATGACTGAGTTGCCTTTTTCTGCTTCTAATAATGCTTCCCGCTCGAATTCTTGTTTCTCCAATACTTTGAAGAATGGCAAATATAAGCCAAAAGATAAAGCGACTTGAATCACTTGAATGATGACTGCTCGCCAATCGAATCCTGTGAGAAACCCTTCCATAAATATTGGCACATAAGGCGGATCAAAAATCGGGTAGTTCAGTAAACCTAGTTTCATACAAATCATTGGGAACATTCCTACTAATGCCCCACCAAAGATAAATGGAATCATCAAAACTGGATTCAAGATGATCGGCACACCGAACAACACAGGTTCATTGATACCAAACATGGAAGGGAGTAAAGCAACTGCCCCTACTTTTTTGTATCGTTGTGACTTACTGATGATCATTGCTAAAACTAAGCCAATCGTCACACCAGAACCGGTAAAGTTGGCAAAGGCCGATAAGGTACCATTCGTAATGACATGGCGTAATGGTTCTCCCGCTTCGTGCGCTGCAATGTTCTCGGACAAATATTGCACTGCGATTGGTGAAAGAATCGGGGAAAGAACCGCTGAATGGATACCAAAAAACCAGAAAACCAACCGTAAAACTAATACTAGATAAATCACCCATAGCGAATCTAGACTGCCAATAGCCGGTGCTAAAATATCCATGATGACTTGCGGTAAAAGAACACCCCCAGATAAACTATCGGTAACCGCACGGATCACAATAAACAGAACCCCGATAGCCGCAGTGGGCGTGATCAATTCGAAAGAACTGGAAACAAAATCCGGAACCCCCTCTGGCATTTTGATCACCAACTTGTGCTTCGTGAAGAATTGGTAGAGTTTGACCGAAATAATCGCTATGAAAATTGCAGTAAATAAGCCCTTAGAATCAAGATAGCTGGCGACGATATTGCCGTTGTCATCCACATCCATTGCTACAATCAAAAAGGCAATTGCTGACAACATCATTGATCCCACTGTATAAAGTTTATAGTGTTCACTTAAGAAATACGAAATTGCTAGAACTGCATACAAACCAACTAACCCTAATGAAACTTTTGAAATAATCCCAAAAATATAACCGTAGCTTTCAAACCAATTTGCAACTCCCTGTGTAGTAATGAACTCAGGAATAGACGGAAAAATTGCTGCAACAGACCCTAATAATAGCACTGGTGTCATTACGACCATTCCTTTTTTGATCGCAGTCAAGTAAGCATTACTATCAACTTTATTAGCAACCGGCACCAATGTTTTACGAATAAATGCTTCTACTTTTTCAAAAGCACCCTGTTTTTTTGGACTTTCCATTTTTTTCACTCCTAATTATTGAGTTTTCAATGCTTCATTCTTACGATATGCAACCAACGCTTGTTTCATTACCGTAGCCCCATCCATGGACCCATAGATATCCGACGTTAATAAAACAGTTGGTTTGTTCACTTTATCTGCTTCCCCTTTAATGAAATCATATTTGTGACTCAATTGTGGCCCAACTAAGATGACATCATAGTCATTGATATAGCGTTCCAATTTGTCGACACCGATTGCCTCCATTGGATAGTCTTTTTCATCTAAGCTTTTTGATTCTTTGACAACTTTTTTCATTGACTCCATCATCATTGTCGTTGAGAAGCCTCCTGCACAAACAAGCAATATTTTCATGTTTCTTTCCTCCTACTTTTTTTGATTACTTATTTTCTTCGCTTTTTTCCTTTAACATACCAATCATTTCTTCAATCAAATCGCGTGCCAATAAGCTTGTCATTAAATGATCCTGCGCATGAACCATTAATAGACTAGTTTCTGTTTTCTCGCCATTCAGTTCACCGGTAATCAACTTTGTCTGGACATCATGGGCATCAATACTCCTTTCTTTGGCTTCTTTCATTTTTGCTTCTGCCTGTTCAAAATCCCCTTTACGGGCGAATCTTAGCGCTTCAAAAGCTGCTCCTCGCGAATCTCCTGCTGCAGAGATGATTTTAAAAATATCAACTTCTTTTTCGTTCATTGTTTCATCCTTCTTTCATTAAACTTTGTATATAAGACTTAAAGTCTTGAAAATTCGTGATTTTGGCTAGTTGATTGTCTAACGCTTGGTCTTCCATCATTTTGATCATCAATCGACTGATTTCTTTATGCAGATTTAAATGATCTTTCTTGATATTGATCAAGAAAATAACCTTGATTTCTTTTTTACTGTACCAAATTGATTTTCTTAACAAAATGACATCGATGACTTCCCTGATCGCTGCCTGCTCCATAGGATGGGGTCCTGCGATACCATTTTGATAGATGGTATCGATCATTTTTTCTCTCTCAAGAACACTGTGCTTAAATCCCTGCTCGGCCCACCCATCTTCTAAACGAGCCGCTTCGCTTTCTAGTAGTTGCAAATAATCTTCTGATTCCGTATCAATTTGAAACCACTGAGGATCAAATAAACTGAGAATAAACTGGTGTACATCAAATACTTTATTTTCCGATTCCCGCAATAGGCTTAAATCTTTTTCGATTTTATTGATTTCTGCCCGATTTAAAATCGTTTTTGTGTAGATGATAGGGATAGCAAACTGTTCCTGATCCAGAGGAACAGTGGAAATCAGTAAGTCAAAACTTTTATCAATCTGATCAACTTCGTTCAAAGCAAATGTGGTGACTTCAGCATTGCTGAAAAGCCGCTCTAAATTAACTTTCAATAAATAAGAAGCACCGCCACCAGTAGAACAAATGACAGCTATTTTTTTATAATCATCGATTAACTGATTCGCCTGCTTCTCAAGACTAGCTGCGAAATAGATAGCAACGTAGCCTATCTCATCTTTGCTGATATCTGCGTCCAAGTCCTTGTTTAATTCACTGATGAACACCATCGCAACGTTGAATACATTGGCATATTGCGTATAAATGTCATCAATGATCGGATTATCTAGTTGATGTCCGGTATACAGTCTTTGAAGTAATGGAGCGACATGCATCAACAGGGCATTACCTAATTCTTGATCTGTTCTAAACTGTGTATGGTAACGTAAATCGACAAGCTCTAGTGTTTTTTCAATTGCTTGTTTCAATTGCTGATTACTGGTTCGATCATCAAGGACCGAAAATTTTCCTCTCAGTTGCTCATGCAAATAATTTTTTTCCATAGTAGAAAAAGTAATGGGATAAGCCGTTTCCAAATAGGAGACCAAATCTTCTGTTAAAAGGTCATACTTATCGGTTGCTGTCCTTACGGTTCGTTCGTCATTCGTTAAAGTATTATTTTGTGTGATTCGAAAAACAAGCAATCGAATATGCTGTATGATATTCTCAAAAACAATATCGCTCGCTTTAAGTTGATGCTGTTGCAACTTTTCTGATAAACAGGAACGTAGCGCCTCTTCATCAAAGACGAAGTGAAAAGCTTTATATCGTTCCGTCAGGACGGGTGTATGGATAATGTTGCGAATCAAATAAAGAATTGCTTGTCTTTTCTTCTCTTCAGTCCCGACAATCTTCAAACCATAATGTGCTTTGCTGAATAAAGTTAATCCGTAGTCCTTGCAAAACAATTCGACTTGTTTGATATCTGCTTTAACTGTTGAAAGACTTACCTCTAACCATTCTGAAATCTGCTGCATCGTAATGTATTCTTCATGAAACAGCAGGAGAAGTTCGATATTCTTAATTCGTTCTTTCGGGTTCCCGCTATCGATCTTTTCTTGACGTTTTGCATGAGATAAAAACCTTAGAAACTTTGTTTTATCAGAAATTTCCAGTTGATAGCCTGCCGAACGAATCCGCTCTATTGAAAATCCTTCTGTTCGTCCGATATCTCTTAACCACTTGATATCATTAGCCAAGGTCCGCTCAGAAATCTGAAATTCAGCGGCCAATGCCTTGGGAGCAATTGCTTGCTTCTTTGCATATAAGTATTCAACAATTTTTTCTTGTCGCATAATTTCCTCCCGCCTTCACATAAACTATACAATGTAAGCCCTTTACTTAAAATGGCAACTTTTTCCGATAAATGATGCAAGAATAATCTGATTCAAAAGAATAACCACTTCCTTCTACGTGCAAACGATTCGGTTTACATAACCGGGATCGATCGATATTTTTCTGAACACTGCTGATCCTGCATCATTTCAGCTGTTAGCCTCATTCAACTACTCCATTCGCATTCTAAAAAAGATAACTAATATACAAAAACAAGCCAAAAGCCTCGTTACAAAGCTGTTGGCTTGTTCAATACAGAACCATTATTGATCGAATCGATTCTTCTATTTTTGATCAAGTATACTTCTATTTATACACCCTAATCGCAGGAGGCACAAAATCAGTGACAAATGCGTTGATTTCGGCAAGTGATTCGGCGAAAAGAATTTTGTCGAAGTCTTCTTGGGTCAAGAACCCTTCTGTTACCATTGCCTGGTATTGTTGTTTCAATGGATCAAAAAAGCCGTTGAAATTGATCAGCACACATGGGTTGGCATGTTGCCCGATCCTGCCCCAAGAGATGACTTCTGTAATTTCCTCAATGGTTCCCGGTCCTCCTGGTAATGCCACATATAAGTCAGCCAGCTCGATCATTTTTTGTTTTCTTTCATGCATATTCGAGACAACGATTAGTGACGTAAGATTCTCTTTTGCTAATTCTCGTGCCACCAAGAATTCTGGTATGATGCCTGTTACTTCACAATTTTCTTCAATAGCGGTTTCGGCAATTATCCCCATCAATCCCGCATTACCGCCTCCATAGACAAGGTTATACTGATTTTCACCTAGCCATCTGCCTAATTCTTTGGTGATTTGCTTGTATTCTTCTGAACTTCCGATACTTGCTCCACAATAGACTGCGACATTCATTCTCAAATGATCCCCTTTCGATCTGATTGCACTTCATGTTATTATAGTCGAGAAATAAGGAGGGCTCAATATGAAAATCAATGAATACAACTCATGGGTGATCGACTTTTATAAAAAACGGAACTGGTATCAATATGATCCTTTTATTCGTGTTGGATTTCTTACGGAAGAAGTAGGAGAACTATCCCGGGCCATCCGCGGCGTCGAAATTGGGCGAGATCGACCTGATGAGTCTGCAAAAGATCAAGCCTACTATCGAGAGAATTTGATGGAAGAACTTGGCGATGTCTTTGACAACGTATTGATTCTCGCAGATAAATACGATATTGCTCTCGAAGACATTATGATTCATCATAAAGCAAAACTGGAAGAGCGATTTAAAGAGGAAGGATAGTCTAGCTGCTAACTATCACTTATATTTCTTTTCCTACGCGTTATCTTGCGTTATCCTAAGTTGTGCGCCCAGTTGATCACCTGTCATTGTCAACGAGTTAGCTAGGGGAAAAATATTGTCAGATTTTCTAGTCTACTTGAAGCAAAAAAAGGGACTGTGCCATAAGTCTCCTACAAGTAAAACTAGCCGAACATTAATGATTATTGCTCCTGCGGTGCAGGGACTCCTCGTCGCAAAAGTCAGAGGAATCTATCCTAGCAACAGACTATTATTCGGTTTAACTTGTTGGATGATGACTTATGTCACAGTCCCGTATTATAAATCATTATTACAGATCAACGATTGAATTTTTTGCTGCCTAATTTCATATGAAATTGCGGATCTTTTGGTGTGGAAGGATCGACACCCCGCAAATGAGGAATTTCTCCACAGATCAATTGCAATAAGACAATGAAATTGAACGTCATAAACTCTGGATCGGTGGTCACAGGTAAGACCAGATCTGCTGCGTCTGACTCATAAGTCGTAATCAGAAAAATAGTATCCGACCATTCGGACAAAACTTCTTTCATTTTCTCAGACCTTGGCTCATCGCCGTTGTCTAAAATAAAGACCATCGAATCTTCATTGATCGCATTATAGATGCCATGAATAAACTCTTCAAATTCATATCCACTCACCGGACAACGCATCGTCTCTAACAACTTCAGGGCACTTTCTAAAACATCTCCATAAATAGCTGCCGGACCAGTCACACGGATTTCTTTTGCAGTGACTAATCGTTCCTGATTTGCAGAAATCCATTTTAATGAAGTCTCATAAACAGCTTGGAACTGTCCAGCAGCAGTTTCCACCCCTTGGATCTGTTGTTCAAATGTCTCTTCAGAAATCGTTCCTTGCTCAAGTCCCAGATAGAGAGCAAGTAATAATAGATTCAGTTTTGTACAATAAAAGCCCTTTGTTTTTGCCCCTGCTTTCTCAGGTCCACAATGGACAGTCAGAACAAAATCAGCCATTTCATCAATAAATGCTTGTTCTTCTCCTGCCATGGAAGCAGTGATACAACCTTTGCTTTTCGCTAGTTTCATAGCGTTGTAGGTGGAAAAAGAGCTACCTCCTTGAGAGATTCCGACAACTAATGTCTGTTCATTATCACTCAGAAAAGTCTCTTCAGTGATCGTGAAAGGATAGACCGCTCTTACTTCAAGTTGTAATAGTTTTTGCATTTGCGGAGCCATTTGCAACGCGGAATGATAGCTCGTTCCAGACCCTGTCAAAAAAATCCGAGTGATTTTTTCTTTTTTGATACTTGAAAAAAGACGGTCTCCTTTTTCGATAATTTCTAACAATTTACTTGGTGTCTCTTGTAAATACTCTTGAATTGATGCCATTTTTTCTCCTCCAATATTATAGAATGCCAATCAAATGAACAGCGATCCCAAAAATAATAATGCCGATCGTAATCTTAGTAATGCTCGCTTTTTTTAGCAGCTTATAAATGCCAAAGGTGAAGGCTAGCGGCAGCATCTTTGGTAATATCTGATCCAGTATATCTTGAACCACGATTTCTGCTCCGCTGATATTCCACTTTAATGGAGTCGTGATATTCAGCATCGTCGCCACCATACCTCCAACAACACATAATCCAACGATCGTTGCTACTGCCATAATTTTATCCATCAAGCCTTCTTTTTGGATACGGTCCAACGAATTAACCCCTACTTGATACCCCAGTTTCAATCCAAAGATCCGAACCAATAGATTTGGCAAATTATACAAAACTAAAAACAGCAATGGACCAAAAAGATTGCCATCTTTTGCGATCGATACACCAATACCGGCAGCAATGATCCGAACAGTTCCCCAGAAGATCGAATCACCGATCCCAGCTAAAGGCCCCATCAGTGATGCTTTGACAGCGTTGATTGATTGGACATCAAAAGCCGGATTGTTCGCATTTTCTTCTTCCATCGCTGCGCTGATCCCCATAATCGTTGGTACTACCGCTGGTGTCGTGTTGAAAATTTCCAAGTGGCGTGTGATTGCTGCTGCTTGATCCTCTTTATTTCTATAGAGCTTTTTGATGACTGGCAGCATGGCATACATGTAACCGACATTTTGCATCCGTTCGTAGTTAAACGCACCTTGAAGAGCAAAGGACCGCCAGAATACACTTTTTAGCTGCTTCTTCTCAATCTTATTCAAAATCGATCTCTCCTTCCGTCAAGTTTTCTGGGACACTGGGGATAGACTCTTTCTTCTGTTCAATATAGAAGTGCAAGATCACTGCGATACAAGCACCGATTAAAGCAATCGCAGTAATATTTAGTCCTCCGTAGGCAGCTGCTAAAAAGCCCAAGAAAAAGAAGGGCGCCATTTTCTTTGAAAAAAGCATGTCCAGCAACAAAGCAAATCCGATGGCAGGAAGCAGATTTCCAGCTACAGATAACCCGTCTAATATGACATTTGGAACAGCTTCGATCATTCCCGTTACCTTATCCGCACCTAATAAAATAGCTAAGAAGGTTGGTAGAAATGTACTTAAAAAGAACAAACCAACTGGAATCCACATACAAAAGGCTAATCCTTTGTAATTTGCTTCTTTCGCATAGCTATCTGCTTTGTGGGTAAAATAAGCATTGATGATCCGAACCAATACGCCTAAAGATTGCGCTAAAACTGCGATCGGCACAGCTAATGCTAAAGCTACTTCAACACCGCTATTAGACAAAATCGCAAATGCTGTTCCTAAAATCCCTCCTGTCACCACATCTGGCGGTGTAGAAGCCCCAATACCGGCGATCCCCATCCAGATCAATTCAAGTTGCGCCCCAATGATAATTCCATTCTTTACATCGCCTAAAACCAACCCCACCAATAAACCGGTAACAAGCGGACGATCAAACATCATCTGACCAAATATTCTGCCATCCAAGATACCGATTCCAGCAATTAACCCTAACATTATTGCTTGAGCAACCATCGTGTAACCCTCCTTCTTCTAAATGTCAAAGTCCGTCAACAATTTCTTTTTATCTCTAGGCAGCATCCGAAATTCTACTTGGACACCGGCATCCTTAATCATTTTTAAGTTAGCGATATCCTTTTCGTCCACTGCCACTAGATCCGTTAATTTCTTTTTCCCCTCGCCATAACGCAAGCCCCCAACATTTAATGTGGTAATTACCCCACCTGAAGCTTCGACCAATCGGCGAGCATCCTCGGTCGTCTTAACTAAAACCAAGACATTACTCTTTTTTGATGATGCAAATTTTTGAACGATTTCTCCGGATTCCGCTACTCCTCGAATGTATAGAACAACATTGGAAGGTTTCGCCAAATTTAAAGCCATAGATTTCATTTGATCATTTTTGGCATCGTCATTTACCACTAAAATCGTATTGATCCCTAAGGCCGTCGTCCAGCCAAAAGCTACTTGGCCGTGGATCAACCGATCATCAATCCTCACTAAAGATATCGTCATTGTTTTGTCCTCCTTGCTGTTTGATTAGTTGATTAATGTGTAAAATTCCTTTCTTCCCTTCTTCTATTCCCCTAAGTACCCAATCCTCAACAGATAGCTCAGCTGTTTCCTCTGAGAGTATGAGAGAAAGTAACATAGGTAAATTGACACCGGTGATTAACTGGAATTCATATCCGTTTAATAAATGATTGGTAAATAGATTTGCCACACTTCCCCCAAAGACATCTGTTAGGACGATCAACGTCTGATCTTGATTCTGCTCTAAGTAAGCAGTCATCTCTGCTTCCGCATCATCACTCGATTTTTCTTTGGTCATTGAAAAACAATCGATCTCGATATCTTCACCAGCAATCAATTTCAAACTATCAATAATCCCTTTAGAAAATGTGCCGTGGGTTGCTACTAAATATTTCATCTCTTTTCCTCCTCACTACACTTTTTTATAATGCAAAAAGCGTGCCAACTAGTGACACGCTTCGAAAAGTCCTCATCTATCAGTCAAGAAAAAGGATATTATGGATATAGCAAATTTCTGGCAATGGAATCTGCACACTATAGATTGTTTCCAGCACACTGACTGCATCTTTGATCACTCTGATTTCACGTTGATGAGTAAATACAAATTGTTCAAGATCTGCAAATTCGGTAATTTCTACTTGCCGTATCAAACGCTCTACCATGCAGGAGATATGAACATAAAGACCGATTTTTCGTGGATTCGTCAATTTCAGTGCTAATCGTTCTTCCAGTGTGACAATCAATTCTTCAATGATCGACATGATTTTTTGAGTATCTAAAATAGTTAACGAATCGAGGACTCGAATGAGGGAAAAATTTTTTACCATCCGATCATTCACAATCTTCATGCCATTTTCATCCAAGTCAACTCCAAAGATCTCTGACATTTTTTGCGCGTTCCCACCAGAGATAATGGTTTCTAAATAAACAAACTCGGCCTCTGGAATCAGAGGATCGTCGGTTCCAATAATGCCTAATAAATTATAGTGTTGAGAAATACTAGCGGGTACCCCGTTGGTAACCAATTCACTATATTCCATAGGGAAAAACGCTACCTCAAGCAATCCTTCCAAACATTCCGACAACATTTTTTGGATCTGAATCGCTGTACCTATCCCAGTAAAGCAAGTGGTGATTATCGCTTTTTTTTGAGCCTTTTCCGGTTCGAACAGTTGAATGTTCGGTGTGATCGATTCCTTCATCCGTTCCGCAATCTCGGTTAAAGGAGTGCCTTGAAGCATCATATTGCCAATCTCTAGTGCCATCAAAGTCCCTAGCTGATCCATACACAAAATTGGAACTGCTACGGTCTTTTTCAATAAATCATAGATCATATTCAACGACCCCATATCGATTAGGATTACCAGTCCTTTGACTGTTCCGTTTTCTCGTACATACTCTTCTACCTTTGTAGAGATGTCATGAATGGAGGCCTCGATTGGCATATCAAAGCTGGTAAATATTGACTCTCCTAGCATGCGATTACACACATTGGCGATACTGCTAGCGGTTGCGAAACCATGAGCAATAATCAATCCATCAATGTCTTTGCTCTTTCTTGTATAACGTAGTGTCGAAAAGAATAATGAGAAAAGATTAATGTCTAATGAATCGAACTGAATATCTAAACGTCGCTCAATTTCAGGAAAAATTTTCTTTAGCGTTTGCCGTTCTTTCCCATAATGCTGCTCAATGTAGGCTTCCAGCAAAAATTCAGAAGGCTGAGAAACGAAAGACGTTCTCAAAATATACTTGTAAATGTAGTGAGACACAAATAGAACGAAGCTTCCATCATAATGAAAGAACGCCTGATATTCGATTTCCCGAAATAATTCTTGCATCGTTTGATGCACAAACTCTTCCAAAGCAACTGGTTTTTGCTTTGAATCCGTAAAGACTAACCGATCCATAAAGCCAACCACTTGTTGATCGATCAACGTACGCATCTCCGCATCCTCATCATTTTTTCTCAACGAATAAATTTGATTTAATCGATGAATAAACGCATAAAGGTCTTGCCGGCCATCATTTTCGGAAAGAGATTGTTTTTCCCCGTCGAAAACGTAATTAGTTGACTCAGAAAACTGGCTAACGATTTTATTTCGAGGAAGCGTATACATTTGTGCAGGCAGATCCTTGATGGAAACATGGACTTCATCTGAAGTAACATTTTGAGAAATCGCACTGCCGCAAACATACTTAATGGCATTTTCAATTTCACCAATATTTCCTGAATAAATGGTATGAAGAAAAATATTCATTACCTGCGAGCTGACCACTATTTTCTTTTCAAGCCGTTTGCTTTCAACTTGAAAGAGCTTCTCGATAATTTCTTTTTTTTCTAAAATACTGCGTTCGCTCAGATTAGGTAAATAGATAGTAATAGGAATTCGACGCAAAAACGTCTGTAAAAAAGCGGTGGTTTTCTCAGTTGTCGCGAAGGCTAATCGGACAGTTGCTTTTCGCTCGGTTGATTCACCGATCCGAGAAAAGGTCCCTTTATCCATGAAAGTAAAAAGTTTCTCCTGTCCTTCCGCATTCAACCGATGGACTTCATCTAGAAATAGTAGACCACCGTTCGCATCTTCTAATAACCCGCGCTTCTTTTCGTAGGCACCAGTGAAGGCTCCTTTGGAGTAACCAAACAATAATCCTGACAAGAGCTCTGGATTATTATAATATTGTGCACAATTTAATACTTTAAATGGAGCTGTTTCTGATAGAACTTCTGCTTTGACCATATATTCATACATGATTTGCACGAAATAACTTTTTCCGATGCCTGTATCCCCCATTACCATAACAGGAAGACCATTATTTGGATAAAATACAGCTGTCTTCAATTGTTCAATGGGTTCAGCCAAACTTTTATCGTAACCGATCACTTTTTCAAATACACGATTGATAGGTACTTTCTCGATTTTGTCGCTTAACTCTTTTACTGAATTCAGGACTTCAGATACTTCGATAGCGAACTTTTCTTGATAACCTCCTCGATTGCCAAACAAGACGGGCCGTGTATTGATTTTAAAAAAAATGCCTTGATCAACAAAACGATTGGCCAATCGACTCGCTTGTGTTCGACTAAAGGAGAGTTGAGCTTCAATATCGGCTGTTGTAAACAGTCCCGATTCAACCGCTTCTTTAGTAGCACGATTCGCTAATTCTCGGCTCCATGTAGTCACTTCTACTTCAACATTCATTTCTACACCTCTTTCTTTGCCCTCGAAATAACAAATGTTAAAGAAGAGTATACCACGGAAAAATTTCTTTTAAAGACGAAATTAAATCTCACAGGGAATCGCTTTCATTTATTTGTTATTTCATGGCCTGTCCAATGCCTGATACTTTCTGTTTTTATTACTAAACAACTTTGTCACAAAAAAACATCGAAGCTGCTCAAAACGCGCTTCGATGTTCTTTAGTAATTTTATTTTTACAATGAACCAAGTTTCCATATAAAAAGCTCATTATCAACAAACGAATAGGATTGTGTTGTTATTCGAAAACTTCTTAATGATGTTTGTAGCTGGCATAGTAAAAGCCGGATACAAATAGCGCACCTCCGATGATATTCCCAATATAGACAGGAATAAAATTCGCAAAGAATTCCAACCATGTGCCGTGGCCTTCAAAGATCGCTGCCGGAATGACAAAACAATTTGCCACACTATGCTGAAACCCGATGGCAACAAAAATCATGACTGGAAACCATATCGTCAATACTTTCCCAGCCGCATCTTTCGCACCATAAGACAACCATAATGCTAAACCGACAAACCAGTTACAGCCGATACCAGAACCAATTGCCTGTAACCAAGACGCAGCTATTTTGTGATCAGCAAGGTGAATGATTTGGTCTAAATAAACTCCTGAACTTGTCAATCCAACAAAGTGACCAAAAAAATACGCCACAAAGATCGCACCGACCATATTAGCTAAGGTAATGATCAGCCAGTTTTTCACTAGTTGCAGAAACGTGACTTTCTTATCCATAAAAGCAATCGCTACCGCCATCATATTCCCTGTGATCAATTCACCGCCCCCAAGCAGGATGACGATCAACCCGATTGGAAAAACCGCTGCTCCAACTAGACTGGTGAGACTTGAAAGTGATTCTGGAATAGAGGCAGAGACTCTAACATAGGCTAAATAGCCAAGAGAGATCATAGCCCCTCCGATAAATCCTAAAATAAGTTTCGCAATGATCGGTTTTTGTACTTTTTTGGTGCCTAGATGAATACTAATGTCCATAATTTCTTCTGGTGTGTGCATAACTCTTTGATCCCTACTTTTCCAATAGATTTTCTGATAAAAAACAATAGTGATTTTCTTCACATTTCCATCAACGATTATAACACCATCGTTTTTGATTTTGCATTGTTATTGTAAAAAAATTCACGAAATTTTCATCAGATTCTATTAAAAAATCCCCGGTTAAATCAACGTCCGTTGTTTACCGAAGAATCCGTTTGTTTTTGATCTGGGAAAGCACTCTAGAAGCAAATCCCCTTCTTGAGTTGAATATCTTAGAATTGAATGACTAATTCAGCTCTTTTATTATTCAAAGTCCTTTCCTTTAAATGCGATGGCATCCACTTGAAACAAGATGCCTACCTCACCACGGTGCGCAAAAGAAGTCTGAATAGACTTTCTGACGGGGTATTGTCCATTAAATTTTTCTTTGATGATTTTTTCCATTATCGGAATATCAAAGATATCTTTGAAAAGAGCGTCCATTTGGACCACGTCTGCTAACGTAAGTCCCGCTAGTTTCAACCGTTCTTCCAAGTGATCGAAAGCACCGATTATTTGTTGTTCGACCGATTGTCCGATATTTCCGACACAATAGCCAACAAAGACTAAATTCCCAGCCTCAATCACTCCTGAATTTGCCCAATCTCGGTTAATGTCATAGCGCTTCATTTAACTCGCCTCCTGAAATAATCTATTTGAATTTTTGTTTGAAAAAACAGCCTCTGGTTTCTTACTAAAATACATAAAATTGTTCTGCTTTATTCCAACGAGATACTCAACACCTCTCAATGCCTCCTCTGCTTTTTCTGCACCTTTAATTATCGCCTACCACTTAGAAAATGAGGCGACATGTTTGGTGTTAAAAAAGAAAGGTTGCGTCTTGTTCCCTTATCTTCAACAGTGAATCAAAACAGCGATTCGAACACACGTGGTCCATATTGCTGCTCGTTCGATAGCTCTTTTCGCTAATCGCTTTGATCCTTTTAGAAAATAATCTCCAACCAGGCGCTGGAAAAGCATAGTTACGTCTCAGACTTTTACTCCCACCAATGATTACTTCAGCAGGGCAAACAAAAAAGCTAGTTGATCCTTCTATCAACTAGCACGAGTGGAAACAGACCGGCAGCCACTACTCCCCGAGTCAGAAACGAAAACAGTTAGGTAGCGGTCAATGTCTTTTTGCTCACTAGCCCCTCCTTTAAGCAGCCTGCTTACGAAGATATATCGAGAATTTTTCTAAAAGCTGTCGACTGGATGATCTTACTAAGAATGGTATAAGTTTGTCGATCATTCTTTCTGAGCAAGCTTAAGATATTCGTTACTTCTGCGCGATCTTCTGCTAGAAAAGCTTTGAAAAAAGTAAAGTAGAGTTGCGTGGTCAGAGAGAAGGTTGAATCAGTAAACGATTCCGTCAATTTTTCATCTAAGAGTGATGCCTTCTCTAACTCATTATTTGTAATCAAGAATTGAATCATATTGACATACAATGCGCCGATTAGTCGATCAATCAACTCTGGGTAAAGCGACCACCAAGTGATTGCGGCAGCAATCGCTTTTGAGAGTAATGGCTTAATTCGTTCTTCCTCATCAAAAAAGATAAAAAAAGTTGTAATGAACAATTCCAGTTCCATCATTGAAAAACTCTCAAGACGTGTGAAATATTCTCTTAAAGTCACTAAAGGCCAGTGATCGATGGTCGGTTTTAGTGACCAAGCCAAAGCATATGCTGCAGAGCTGATCAACCGATCTGAGCTTATCTCTGACGTTTTATTGTCCCTATAGATCACTAATAACTTATCGACAGAATGCAGATTGAAGTCATAGTAAATAGCAATGACGTCTCTAATCGTGATTCGTTTAGTTGCAGGATTCTCCTTATCATAAAGGAAGAAAAATTCTGGTTCACTCATATTCATATTTTCTAAGATACGCTTGAATTTAAATGCTTCGATCGCATACTCTCCTGCTTCAAATTTCGCATAAAAGCTGCGGGAAGCTACACCTGAATAAACTTCTTTTTGAGTGTAGTGTTTCGACATTCTGATTTTTCTGATCAATGGGCCATACGCCTTCATCTGACCACTCCTTTTCACGTATAGTATACTATACATTTTTAAAAACAGGGGAACATTTACCGATGATATAGTAACGGTAACAAGCGGAAAGGTGGTGTTCAGATGAATACAGTATTAAGCTTACAAGCATTTAAAGAAGATTCTGCCGTTTCTCCAAATTCAATCTTTACGTTTAAATGTCAAATCTCACTAAAAGTACCAGCAACAAAATAAATGCGATTAAAAAAGAATAGAATACTCCCCCCTTGGTCATTCTATTCTTTTTTAATTAGATACAAAGAGATGTCAAAGTCCCCCTTGCTTAGGTTTGATCCTTGTCGAGCAAAAGGGAATAAAGCCAGTTTTTCAAAAAAATGAATCAATACGTCAAGAAAAGAGGGAATCAATGGATTTCATCAATACATTCCACTTCATCTATCCTGATCTAAAAAATACATATACAGATCAAGCATTTACTTATTTAAACATTAACCAGAACGTTCCCAAGCAAGGATGGAAAATTCATGTTTCTGCTACTTATACTAATTATTTTTTGATACTGAGCGAATGTATCTCATGCTGCATCGAAAATGATGTAGATATGAAATTTTTGAAGAATCTTGATCAGTTTATAAACAACCTTTCTAAAAGTACCCCTAGAGCCTATTCAGGAAAGTTCATCACAATCTATCCCTCAACTTTAGAGAAGTTTGTTGTGATGTGCGAAAAGTTATATACCCGATTAAATGATTTTCAGGGACCTTACATTCTTTCAGACAAGAGATATAAAGATTGTAAAGTCCTCTACTACAGGTATGGACGTTGTCGAGCGGACGAAAATGAATCAGAGACAGAAAGAAAGCAATTAATTTGTCCCGATGGCTCTATTATCGAAGACAAACGGTTGCCTTATTATTCTCAGCCGCCTTTTGTACAAGATCCTTTTCATGATAGTTCACAACAAGAGAACCCATCTGCATTGCTGAATAATAGATACAAAGTAGAAACAGCAGTTCATTACTCCAATACCGGCGGTGTATATTTAGGAACGGATACTTTCGGCAATCGAAAGGTGATTATTAAAGAAGCGCGCCCCTATATCGAATCCTCTTCATCAGGTGATTGTATTGACATGCGCAAGAAAGAAATAGCCTTCTTTAACCTTTTTCCGCAGTATTGCCCAAAGGTTTATGACAGTTTTTACGAGTGGGAGCATTATTTTACGGTAGTCGAATTTATTGAAGGACCCACCCTCTCTGAGTTCTCAGATCGAGTAGTTGAAGAAGTGTATTTCGACGATCTTACCGGCAGCTATCGCCAGGATGCTCAAAAGATAATCATCGAGTTAATGAGAATGATAGTAGCGATTCATAAATTTGGAATCACGATTCATGACATTTCCAATACTAATATTATGTTACGAGACGGACAGCCAGTAATCATAGATTTTGAAGGTGGAAGCTTTGCTTTTGAACAATACGATTACATCGTAAAGACTCCTGGTTTTGATAATGGGGATCATTCCATCGACAGAATGAAGCGAGATTATGTCTCCTTAGGGCTCCTGATTATTAACCTTTTCATCGGAACAAACCAACTGGCGCAATTGGACCAGCAAGCAGCACTGGAAACCTTTTATCTTTTTGCTTGTCATTATCAGCTAGACCCTCGTTATTATTCACTGATCAGCAATTTACTATTGAGACCTCATTCGACGAACCTTGAAATCCAGCTCCATCTTATGTGCACCCACCCACTTGAAGCCGTCTCATTAGCGTATAACGAAATAAAAGAAAATCTATTAGCTGATGATCTTTCCAACGTGGATAAGAATGCAGTTCATTTGATCGACTCAAAAAGCAGTTCGGTTGATTTAACAGACTTAGCAAACGAAAAAGAACTATTCATTTTGGCTTATCTCAGTTATTTAATGGACAATCAAAAAATAACTTTTACAAATAACGTAGATTTCTCTTTTGAAAAAATAGGACATGTAAATAAAACCGGTTTGGCTGATTATGCTCACTTGATTATTCTTGTTTTGGTTATGAGTCCAGCAGAAACGATCAATCGATTGAAACCTATGATTCACCTCTGGATACAAAAATTAATCGGTTCTCAGAATCAAGATGGCAGCTTTATTTCAGAAATTGATGGGGCTGAGGGAGAAGGGCTTCTTGATGGTTCAGCAATGATCGTCTGTTCATTGGTGGAAGCTTATCGTTTTTTTCGTGAGGAAAGAATACTCCAGAGTCTTACTGATTGGCTGAACTATACAGAAAAATTTGGCAAGACACATTTCCCGCAAATCAGTAAAAGAAATGCGAATAAATCACCTTATTTGGCAAATGGTAAAGCCGGTCTGCTACTGGCAAAATGGTATGTTTTGCGAAGTGGATTAGGGACAGAAGCCATGAAAAATGAAACCTTTGAGCAAATAAAAGAACTGCCACTGGTTTCTTCAAATGTCAGCTTTGGATACGGTATTAGTGGTATCGCCTATTTGAAAGTTCTGACAAATAATCTCAAAAGAAACGATTACAACTCTCTATTAACGAATCTACTATCCTACAAGGTCAATTTCAAGGGAAAGAATCGATACCCGGACTGCACCAATTCAAGAATAGAAGCGAGATTTCTCACAGGGGAAATCGGCGTCTTATTCTTAGTGGATTGTATCCGACAGAGATTGGAGGATCATCAGTGAAAACACTCTATAAACATTATAAAAGCAATATTCTTAAAATGCTGTTGCTGTCAGGCCTCTTATCCTTTTTACGCGTTCTGCCAAGTTATCTACTGGCTTTTGCCACTAATGCTATCTTTGCCAGAAATATCAGCCAATTTCTTTTTTGGGACCTAGTGATTCTCATTCTTTGGCTGATTTATGTCTGCTCAAACTATTTATTTTCAGTTTATCAGGAGAAAGAACTACAAAAAATCAGTCTTTCATTGCGAAAACGTGAAGCTGACTCTATCAAGACAGTCCCATTAGCAGACTTCAATCAAATCACGGCTGATGGCTATGTGTCGAAGCTGACAAATGATATCACACAAATCGAAACGCAGGGCGTGATGAGTTTATATCGTCTTTTTTCTAACGGATGGTTGATTTTGTTCTCAATTGTTGCATTGGCCCTTTTTAACCTTTGGCTGGTCGTTTTGGTCCTTGGTTTAACGGGATTGATCCTTTATATCCCTAATAAATTCGGGACAGTTCTTGTGGCGCTTGGACAAAAGTTATCTACTAGTAATTCCTCTTATACAAAAAGGATTGCCAATATCTTAAAAGGTTACAACGTTTTCCGTTACAATAATAGGCTGGCAGAAATTCCAAAAAAGATTACCGAATACTCTCAAGACCTTTCTGAGAATAAGGTTGCCATTGCAAAAACAAATCACAAGATTATGAACCTCATTGCTTTTTCTAGTTTATTGAGTCAAGTAGTCGTAGATATTGTGACAGGCTTTCTGGCAATTATCGGACAAACGACGATTGGAGCTATTAGTTCCAGTGGCAATTTAGCAGCAAACATCTTTAACTCTGTATCGTTGGTAGGTCAATCGGCCATGGAACTAAGATCCATAGAGCCCGTCATAGAAACATTTTTTGTTGATAAGCCAATCGTTCGCGCCACGAAAAAAACCTACAACGAATTCACTGATTGTATACGAATCGAAAATTTATCTTTCGGCTATGACGCAAATCTTCCGATCCTAGAAAATTTCAATTTAGACATAAAAAAGGGGGGAAAATATCTCCTCACGGGTGATAGTGGCAGCGGAAAAAGTACTTTATTAAAAATTTTGATTGGTGATTTGGAAGGCTATTCAGGCGAAATAAAGGTGGATGGTCATCAGTTGATAGATGTGGATAGCCACTCTTTTATTCAATATATCGACCAAGACAATTATTTGTTCAACACTTCTTATAAAGAAAATGTCGCTCTTTGGAACAACTACGCAAACACAGAAATAGCCGAAGCATTGAATAAAGCCGCGGCAGATTTTGTAGATAATATTGACAAAGTAGTTGAAAACAACGGTACCAATCTTTCCGGTGGACAAAAACAGCGCATTGGTTTAGCCAGATCCTTTATTCAAAAAAAATCAGTCATCCTCTTTGATGAAGGAACCTCTTCATTAGATAAAAAGAATACGTTGCTCATTGAGAATCTCCTTTTGGAAGACAACGAGTTGACGGTTGTGATGGTCAGTCATCATCCACTGGAAGAAAACATTCATAAATTTGATCAAATTATTTCTATCAGCGCCCCTTTAGCATCGGAAATCAACTGATTGCAATGGCGAACGCTAGTCGTTCATGAATCGTGGAGCAAAATTTCTCATTATTATAAATATAAATCTTCTGAAAAAAAGTGCCTCCCAATTTTTGGAGGACACTTTTTTGGAAGTCTTTTATTCAGATTTTAACAGCTGATGAAAAGCTGTTCGCAACTGCTGCATCTTCTGTGTAGCGGATGGTTGATTTGACGCATTGACAGAATAATAAATTTTAAACTTTGGTTCTGTACCTGAAGGTCTCAGACAGACCCACGAACCATCGGTAAATATATATTTTAGAACATTGGATGATGGTAATGTAATTTTTTCGATTGATTGACCGGCCATCCACCGTTCAGAAGTCAGGAAATCTTCTTTGGCCATTAAGACAAAATCCCCCAAATGAGAAAATGACAGTGATCTTAAACGATCTAACTGCTGACTCATCTGCGACAGTCCATCTTTACCGGGAAAAACTTTTGTTTCTAATTGCTCTTCGTAATAACCATAACGGTCATAGATTTCATTCAAGCGATCAACTAAATCAATTCCGGAAAGGAAACAGTCCAGTGCGGTCTCAGCCAATAATACAGCTGCTTGAATCGCATCCTTATCCCTGACAAATGGGGCTACCAGGTACCCAAAACTTTCTTCATAGCCGAAAAGAAACGTTTTATCTTTTGTTTCTTCTGATAATTGGATTTGTTCCCCAATAAATTTAAATCCTGTTAACGTGTTTCTAACTTCAATGCCATAAGCTTCGGCAATTTTTGCCCCTAAATCAGATGTTACAATCGTTTTTGCGATAAATGAATTTGCTGCTTGTTTTACTCGAACCAAATAATCAAGCAATAACACCCCTATTTGATTGCCATTTAAAAAGACTGGCTGTCCGTCCTTACGTACAACAGCACCCAAGCGGTCCGCGTCTGGATCTGTGGCTAGAATTAGCTGTGTTGGCTGTGTTTGAGCCTCTTTCAATGCTAGAGTAAACGCCTGTTGGTCTTCTGGATTAGGAGAAGAGACAGTTGTAAAATCAGGATCAGGCAGTTCTTGCTCTTTCACTGTCCGAAGATTCGTAAATCCCAAGCGTTGAAAGGCCTTTTGTATCAATACATTTCCAGTACCGTGAAGTGGGGTATAAACCATTGAAAGCTGTGATCCAAAATGGCGGATCCTTTCAGGATTTTGGGCCACCTGAATCAATTGATCTAAATACAACGCATCTACTTCTTCCCCAAAAATATCAATCAACTGTTGCTCGACATAAGTTGACAATAAATCCGCTTCGATCATTAATTCATTTTGAATACTTGCTAATATTCCCATCAATTCTTCGGCAGTTCCTAGTGTAATTTGACCGCCGTCCGAAGCATACACTTTAAATCCATTGTATTGCTTAGGATTATGACTCGCAGTGATCATGACACCTGCAAAGGCTTTATAATACCGAACTAGAAAAGACAATTGCGGGGTCGGACGTAATTGATCAGATAAATAGACCCGAATCCCCTGACTGGCTAATACGCGAGCGGTCCATTCCGCAAATCGTTTAGAACCATGTCGATTATCAAAAGAAATCACTACCCCCTGTTGTTCAGCATGCGCTTTTTGAACATAGCGAGCTAATCCAAGTGCTGCCCGCTTAATGGTGTAGTCATTGATTCGGTTGATGCCAACACCTAGCTCTCCCCGCATCCCCCCTGTCCCAAAAGCCAAATAGTCATAAAAGTGTTCTTCTATCACAGCAGGATCAGACAGAGCGAGCAGCTGATCTTTCAAGTTTGCTTCCAAAGATGGATAATCTAACCATTCTTGATATTTTCGTTGCCAATTCATTTTGTTTCCTCTTTTAATTGTTTGAGAATCTCTGCAATCGACAAGGTGCAGCCAGCCATTGAAGTATCTGCTACGCCATAATACATCGTCAATTGATCAGCAACTAGAATACCACCACAGCCAAAGACGACATCGCCGAAGAACCCATTCTTCTCATAATCAGCTTCTGGTTCCATGATTGGTTTTTGGCTTCTAGCAATGACTCTTGTTGGGTCTTGCAAGTCTACTAATGCTGCGCCCATACAATAGCGATGTTCGGGAGTCGCACCATGATAAATAATCAGCCAGCCTTCGTCGGTTTTAATAGGAACTAGCCCTCCACCTACACGCCCACTATCCCAACAATCTTCACGAATCCCTAGTAAATGCCGGTGCTGTCCCCAGCTAACTAAATCTGGCGAAGAAGCAATCCAAATGTCATAGTTGCCAATACTTTTCAGGGAAGGACGGTGTAAGGCGTAATAACGCCCGTTGATTTGTTCTGGAAAAATCAGCACATCTTTGTTCTCTGGTGCAAAGATATTCCCTAAATCTTGATAGGATTGAAAATCCTTGGTAGCTACTAATGAATCACAAACACCCATTGGTGAGACAGAACTAAAGTTGATATAGTAAGTATCGCCAATCTGTGTGCATCGCGCGTCTTCGATGCCATATGATTGATATTCATTGAAAGGATACAAGAATGCCTCCTCATCAATCGTAAAATGATGCCCATCTTTACTGCGGGCAATTCGAATATAAGAAAGAGATGTCAGATAGACAAAACTATCCAACTTGTCTTTTTTGCGGATCATTCTTGGATCGTCAAAATCATAATCCGGATCATCTCGGTGGAATGTTAATACTTCCATCGTTTGTGTTCTTGGATCAAATACAGGCGCTTTGATAACGTTAGGGTCGTCAGAGATTGGGCGCTCTGCCACACGTAATAAAAGTAAGACTTCATCGTTGTATTTTGCTACTCCACCATTAAAGGCGCCAATCACTTCATACCCTTCATGTAATGGTTTCACATCTGCGGGAGTGATCAATGGATTTTCATTAAAACGTTCTATTTTCATCTGCTTAACCTCTATCTAAATGGATTTTCTAGTTTGATTTTCTGCGCGCCTGCATCACTGATACCAGCATATAGCACGATATGATCTTCGTAAATGTGAAGTCCGCCGCTAAAGACGACATCTTCTAAATCTGAGCGTTTCATTGGTCCTTGTTGGAAATCGTTTCTTTCTGCAATAATTTTTGCCTGTGTCATAGCAAATTGATTTCGTTCCAGACAGAAAACCATCGCATAATAATGACGATTCCCTTGATCATCGAAATTAGCGATATGGCCTAAGACCCAAATATCGCCATCAATCTCATGGATCTCATTGCCGCCACCCCATTCGCTTTCACAGAACTGGCCAGACAGTAACGGGGCTTCTGTAATTACTTCAATGGTCAAATCACTAAGCGTGTGAACGATCGTTGCACCTATCTTGCCTCGGCCACCTTTAGTTCCTTGCGGTCGTGTCAGCACTAGGATTTCTCCAGAAGATAATTGTTTCAAGCGCAAGTCTTTCATCCCCCACGGCCCCTCAAAGATTTTCTTTGCTTCGGAAAGAGTCGCCAAGTGATAAAAAACCGTACGCCAATTCGCTGTGCCATCTTCTAGAAAAACAACTTCAACCCCCCCAAGGATGACTTGTCCGTCAATTCGAGTATAAAAAGAATCCTGTAAAGAAAGTTCGATACTATCAGCGATTAGTGTCCACCTGTTTGATTCAACCTCTTCAAATAAACTGACAGTGGAAACTTCACTGTCTCTTGATTCAATGCGACCTGCAATCACTTCTTTCCCCGCCAATTCAAAAGGGGCAGTGATATTATAAACATCTTGATCACCCACACCGCTAAATCGCAAAATTGCGGCTTCTTTGACTACTTTGGCTTTCTCATTTCGATACTCCTGCAATAATTGCTTGATATAAATCATAGCTGCTCCTTTCCAATCCAACATGCCTTTGCCGGCAGCTGAACCCAGTGACCATCTTCACTTAACATGCCATTTCCAAAAATGGTCTTTCGATTTCCTTCTAACGAGTGCTTGATCGGCTGTCCAAAATTTAAAATAATTTGTAGGCTTTCCGTTTGATAACTCAAGCAATCTCCTGTTAACTCAATGTTGCGGATGGCTGTAAAAGGTCCTTCTGTTTTTCGCAACCGAATCAGTTTTTGATAATCTGCCAAAATCCCCTTCGCCTCCTGGTTCACCGCTGCCAATCCGATCCAACCGCTTTGCTGATTTGATAGCCACGGAAGCATGCCCCTCGAGCGGTCACGATTCACTTGGTTGGCCATTATTAAAGCGTGTGACTTTCCTCTTAAAATCAGTTCTTCTTGGTATTTATTTTTTGCTTGAATATCCCTGATATCAGCTAGCTGCTGAGGCAAATAGTCACCGACACCTTGTTCTTCTCCCTGAAATAAAAAGGGAATGCCACGATTGATCAACAGAAACACGGTCAATAAGCGATAGATGTCGCGGTTTTCTTTTGCCAGTCGCTGCCATGAACGGCTCATGTCGTGGCTGTTAAAGAACAGCGTAGGAATTTTCTTTTGTTGACTCATTTCTTTAAAATCTCTAGTTAGTTTCTCAAGATCCAATTCTTCCATGCTGCCCAAATTAAAATGAAATGCAGTATCGAACAATCCATCTTCTGTATAACTGTTGATTCGTGCTAGCTGATCCGAGCTAATTTCAGCCACTGTAAAAATTGACGGATCGACTGTTTTGATCCACTGATTTAATTCCTTTAACACATGTTTGATCCCCGGCTGGTTCACATCATTGCAATGATCTTGTTTCCCATCTTTTCTCACTGGATTATCAATAAATTGATCACTGACCGTCAAATTGTTGATGACATCAAAACGGAACCCATCGACACCTCTGCCTAGCCAAAATTGCAAGACATCAAAAACGGCTTGTTTCAATTCTTGATTCTGCCAGTTCAAGTCTGCTTGCTCTTCGGCAAAGCTATGGTAATAATATTGGTCCGTAGCCGCATCATACTTCCAAGCAGATCCACCAAAAAAACTTTCCCAGTTGTTTGGTTGATCCCGCCAAATATACCAGTCTCGCTTTGGATGTTCTTTGCCACTGGCTGATTCGATGAACCAAGGATGTTTGGTAGAAGTATGATTAACTACGACATCAATGATAATTCTCATTTCTAGCTGATGCGCTTCTTCCACAAGGAGATCAAAAGCGGCTAAAGTACCATACTGAGGATCAACCGCACAATAATCGGAGACATCATACCCATTATCGACTTTAGGAGACGGATAAAACGGTGTTAGCCAGAGGGCATCTATACCGAATTCTTTTAAATAAGGCAATTTTTTGCGAATCCCATTGATATCGCCGATTCCATCCCCATCACTATCTGCAAAGGAGGCAATATAAATTTCATAAAACACAGCATTTTCCCACCACATTCGTTGGACTCCTTACTTCAGTGTAAATTGCATCCCATCTTGGAATCGTTTTGAAAAAATCAAAAACAAAAGGATCAATGGTAACGTGAGCAACACAGAGGCTGCATACATTGGTCCTGGATATGTCCCATAGGGCCCAAACATTTGCGAAATCAAGACATTCAGCGTAACAGTCGCATCACTCTTTGAAACGATCATATCCCAAAGCAGGTTCGTCCAACGATCCGTGAATAGGAAAAGAAAAATTACCGTTGTGATCGACTTAGACATTGGCAATACCACTTTGAATAACACTTGCATTTCCGTTGCCCCATCCAACTTTGCAGCCTCGATCAACGCATCGGGAATGGCTTTGAAAAAGTTGGTATACATAAAAATCGCCCATAAACTAATTGCAGTCGGAATGATCATTCCAGCATAAGAATCCAATAATCCCACTTTGGTCACCATTAGAAATTGGGGGATCAGCAAAATGATCGCTGGGAAAAACATTTGAAAGAGAATAAAATGATTCACGAATTTCTTCCCTTTAAATTCGATTTTGGCAAGCGCATACCCTACCATCAATGCAAAGACCATCATTAAAAACGTTGCGATCGTAGCCACGATCGTTGTATTCACGAATGCACCGATCCAAGGAACATCTGCTGAAGTGGCCGAACCGCCAAACAGCCACGTCCAAGAACGTAAGCTAAAAGTGGTCGGGATAATTTTTCGATCGACTTGATCCCAAGCAGCAAACGAGTGCAAAACAAGATAGACAAAAGGAAACGTCATGAGGAGCATCACCAGGGTGGTTACTAGATATAGGACACTGTTCTTTCCCTTCGTTCGTTTATTGCCAACCATTTTTTTCACCCCACTTTTCTAGTAACTTCCGAATAACGCCGATAGATGCAAAAGTAACGACAGAAGCCATTAGTGCAACTGCAGACGCGTAGCCGGATTTCAAATTAACAAAGGCTTGATTGTAGATTTCCATTTGCCATGTATTGGTCGCAAAGTTTGGTCCGCCTCCTGTCAACTGGTAGACCTCTGTGAAGATACCAAAGCTGATCCCCACCGCCAGAACTGTAACCGTAAAGAATGCTGGGTACAACATGGGAAAGGTGATTTTCCAAAACCTTGTCCAAGGACTCGCACCATCGATTGCCGCTGCTTCATACACTTCTTTGTTGATATTCCCTAAGCCCGAAATTAGGATCAGCGCATAGTAGCCAGACATCTTCCAAGCGATCATCAGAGAAACGATGATGATGGCTGCATGGGGATTACCTAGCCAATCAATATCCCAGCCTAGTCTCGTTCGCAAGAAGGTATTAAAGGGACCGTTGTAGGAAAGCAATCCTTTGACGATCAAAGAAGTGACAACCCCGCTTGATAGATAAGGCAAGAAGAAAGCCACCATGTATAACCCCTTCAGCTTTGGCAGGCTGTTGACTAATAGCGCAATCACCATCGAAAGAACCAGCGCCATTGGTACAAAGATAATCAGAAATTTGTATGTAACGACGAATGCAGATTGGATCGCTGGACTTTTTATCGCATCAATAAAATTCTGAAATCCAACAAATTCAACGGTCGGTGAAATCATATTCCAACTCGTTAATGCTAGCCAAAATGACCAAAATAAAGGAAGTAGAAAGAAAATTAATGTAAAAATCAGATAGGGGCTGGTAAATGACCAGCCCAATTTTGTGTTCTTACTCATTATTGAAGCGCCCCTTCGACAGCCGTCTTCGCATCGCTCACAGCTGTTTTCGCATCTTTTTCACCCCGAACAACTGGCACCCATGCTTGTTCGCCAAATACTTGCTGAATGTCATTGTATTTCTCGTTGTCCATTGCTGGAACCGCATACGGTACATTCTCTGCGTAGACTTTCATCGCTGGATTTTCTTCAAAGTAGGCTTTGAAAGCATCGTTTTCTGTTGCATCATCACGCGCTGGAATAAGTGAAGTCATTTCTAGTAATTTCATGTCGTTGTTTTCATCTGAATAAACAAATTCCAAGAATTTCATCGCTGCCGCTTGTTCTTCTTCTGTTGCTTGGGCGTACATCACGATTCCTTTAGCATCTGCATAGGTGGATACTTGTTCTGCATCCGCTAAAGCATCAGGTACCACAGGCGTAGTAACCGTGTAGTTTTCACCAAACTTCAGCTCTGGGTATTTTTCTTCCCAGTTAGGGAACGTCCAAGGACCCAAATCGGTCATAATACTATCGCCGTTTTCAAAGGGATCCGTTGCTTCACCGGTGCGCAGTACTTTTGCATCCGCTAATGTATGCATCAAACCAAATACATCTGTCATGGCTGCTTCATTAGCTGTGAATTGATTGTTTTCGACAAAGCTCGCACCCTCACTGGCCGCATTGTAGAGTGGGAAGAAATCAAACCAACGCATCCAAGCCGTTGGATCTGCTAAGTCTTTTTTCGCCCAAAGTGCTTTGTCCGTTCCTTTGATTTTGTCGACGACTTTCAATAAATCTGAATAGGTTCTTGGCACTTCATCAAAGCCTAATTCTTTCAAACTATCTAATCGCCAGCCAAACAAAATCGGATTGGAATAAACAGGTAGCACGTATTGACTACCATCAGAGAATTTCCAACTATCGATGGTTTGACTCATATTACGAGCTTTGACGATCGTATCGAAAGAATCTTGTTTTTCTAATGGTAAAATAGCCTGACTAGCAGCCAACTGGGCAGCAAAACTACGATTGATGTTTTCAGATAATGTTGGTGCGGTGTTAGAAGCAATCGCACTTTGGATTGTTGCTTCAGAAGATGGACTTTCCTTCATTTGAGAAACTTCAACTGTAATGTCTTCATTTTGTTTCTCAAAGTCTGCGGCCATTTCTTGCCAATACTTCAATTGTGTTGGATTGGGTGCAGCCCAAAAAGTAATCTTTGTCTTCCCATCAGTTGCCCCAGAACCGCTCTCTTTTGATTGATTGCTACAACCAGTGAATAAAACTGTCCCTGCCACTACCGCAGCAATACCAAAAAGCATTTTTTTCATTTTCATGATCGTTCCTCCTAAATAGTAAGCGATTTCTTTTTACACCGTCATCATACCACCCGTCATTTTAATTGTCAACATTACGTAATTATAATTACAACGTTACTTTTGTAATTATTTTAGGCTATTAATTTTGTAACATTATGGTATAATCAATATAAGACTAGGAGAAATAAGGTGAAAATATGAAAAAAGCCTCTATGCAAGATATTGCCGATGCATTGGGCATCTCAAAAAATTCTGTCTCACAGGCGTTGAGAAATAAGCCTGGTGTCAGCCAACAAACCAAATTACTCGTTAAAAACAAAGCAGATGAATTAGGCTATCGTTATCAAACGATGAATGAAGATACCACGATGTCATTCTTATTGATGGCAACCGAATTTGCTTTTTCTCAAACGAGTTTTTTTGGCGAGATCGTTAAAAGTGCAGAAGTAGAAGCTCAAAAAACAGCGATCAAACTTGATACTTATACCATTACAGAGGAAGACTTACTTAGCCTAAAGCTTCCGCCAAACTTAAAAAAGTATGACGGTATCCTGATCCTGTCTCATAGTAAAAATGCCTACATCAAGAAAGTAATTGATACTGGGCTTCCTGTCACATTGATCGATCACCATGATCCTTCACTCACAGCAGATGCCATCTTGACAAAAAACACCGACGGAACGTTCCAAGCCATCTCACTTCTGATTGAAAATGGAATGAAGCGAATTGGCTTTATTGGTGATACAGCATTTTCTCCCAGCTATCTTGAGCGTTATCGCGGGTATCAACGGGCTTTACGAGAACACAATCTAACAAATGATCCTACGATTGAAATCACAGAAATTGAAGAATCTCAAGGTGCTTTATTTAACAGCTTAAAGAATATAAAACAAATGCCAGATGCATGGTTTTGCGTGAATTCTGGGCTAGCTTTCATGTTAAACAGTTATCTTCAATCTTCTGGTTACACGATCCCCAAAGATATCAGTGTGATTTGTTTTGATGAAACTGAATTTACACGCATGGCGATTCCTCAATTGACAAATATCGCTACCGATCTGCAGTTTATGGGCCAGTTGGCGATTCGAACATTGGTCCATCGAATCGCCCATCCCCAAGAGCCAATCGTCCATCAGCAAATCGTTCCGCAGCTGAACATCCGAGAATCTGTTCGACTTATTAAAGCAAATTAAAACAAAGCGCTAAATTCTCCCACAAGGTAGAATTTAGCGCTTTGTTTTTGTTGAATCTATTGTACTGGTTACTTCCCCCTAAGCGAAGCAGGCGAATCTCCAAGAGAAACGAGAGTCATTGGATCAAGCAGCAAACCAGAAAAGAAGGCGAATTAATTCTTGATTGCTTTAAGAGATTTCCCTCTAATTTTCCAAAAAGAATAACCTGCAATCACGACGGCAATTCCGGCAAGGATCCACGGACCGGTGCTTCCTCCTGTGACTGTGATGGTTTGTTCCCCTAGATTGGCGTTGCTATAAGTGATCGTTTGACTGCTGGTTGCTTCTACTTTCAGCTGTTCAAAAGGAATCGCAACTTCTACTTCATCTGAGTAGGAAGTGTCACTGAAATCCGTTTTTACACGCGTAAGTTTCCCGGGGATCGTTACATTAACGGAATTATCCTCTGCCCAAAAATTGACTTGCACGTCTTTGGTTTGTCCAATAACGGATAAGTCTTCACTTGGAAACGTATTGTTGAATGTCATCCAGAATACTTTGTTTCCGATCGTCAGCTTGTGTCCACTAGGCTGTAAGTTATGGTAATTGTGTCCTTCTGGTGCCATGTTCAAATAAAAATATAGATTTGCTTCATCGGTGACCAGACTGGCATGTTTGATGTTCTGTCCATTTTCATACGAAAAAGACAATTCCGTCATCGGTAAACCTGACCAGTCACTGAAAGCACCGTCAATGACGATCCCGTATTTATTGTCCGCATGGGCATTGATTGGTATAAAGACACTTACTACAGCTAAGATACTTAAAATCAATGGATAATATTTTCTCATTTTTTTGCTCCTTCTAACTTTCTTCAATCTGGTGAAAAGCCGCCTAAAGAAATGAACATGGTTCCTTTTGGTTTTCATTAACATATTCCTAGGAAAGGAAACTTGATCGTTACGAAATATGTTTGATCTTTCCCTCCATAAAAATGGCATTGCGCCCTTCTCTTTTTGCGATATACAAATACTTGTCTGCTCGCTTGTATAGATCTTCTTTATCGGTGTCCGTTTTTCGGCAACGGGAAACGCCGGCTGAAATCGTAACTCGAACTTCTTCCCCTTGGATATTCAAAGAAAAATTACTTACTCTTTTACTAATCGTTTCTAAAATCTCTGTAATATCGTGTTGGCTTTTTTCTTGAAACAAAATCCCAAACTCTTCCCCGCCAATACGAAAGACTTGACTTTCAAGCTGATACTGAAAAAGGGGTTGACTAATGATTTTAGCTACGTTTTTTATAATGATATCCCCGATATCATGGCCATAATCATCGTTGATCCGTTTAAAGTAATCAATGTCGACCATAGCAAAAACTAAATTTTCCTTGGTATGAGAAAGTGCAAAACGTTGGCTAAACTCCCGATCAAAACTCAGCCGATTCCCGATCCCTGTTAAAAAATCGGTTCGTGCTTCAAGAGATAAATTATCGAATTTCGTCAGCTGCCTTCGTACCAACTTATTGATCATACGAACCATGATCATCAGCATGACAAAGTTTAGTAAGAAGAAAAGATAGCCGGCAAACCTAAAATCTAATGCCGGATACATCTTTAACCCCCAGGACGCACCATAAAATAATGTCAGCAAGAAATAGACACCGATATTATTCAGATTTTTGTCTTTTAACTGTAAGACTATCCGACAACAAGTGTAAATCAGCATAATCGTGATGATTGCTATAAAATAATTTTGAATCGTCTGGTATTCCCCTTGGTACATATAATAAAAGGTGATGGCAATAGATACGAACACATTGAAGTGCAGCATCATGGTTCCTTTGAGCATATGCAAAAAATAAAAAAGAACGATCAATTGTAGATCCATATTTTGAATAAGCGTGGTATAGCGATCTTGCAGAAGATTTTCCGATAACACGGGCACCCCTTGCAAAATCACCAAACTGATAATCATGATACCAATCCAAGCAATTTTTCTAAGAACAGCTTTCGTTTTCAAAAAAATAGATTCTTTCATCGATAAATAAATCAAGTAGTCAAGGAATACAACACCTAGAACAACAATTAGACGAACGATTGTATAATATAGCCATAATATGATATCCATCAAACATAGCACGCTCCTTAATAATCGATGGTCACTATTTTTTCCGGTGTCGAGTAGAGATAGCCTTGATGATAACAACAAACATTTGTTTCTAACCAACTAGCAAATTTTTGATTTTCAATTCCCTCGACGACAAAGGTCTTATCTAATTGGACAGCGATGCTTGCAAACAGCACGATGATTTTCTGAAGAATATCTTCTGAAACCTTCTTTTGAAAAGACAATGCCGAAAATTTGACGATCTGAAAATAATTCTTCAATTCCAAAACATTGTCCAAAGAGTTGATGCCTTGGCCAATATCATCTAATGCGATTTGGTAGCCATACTGAGCGATTTTCTTGAAGGCCTCCACATTGACTGCGGAAAAATAAGGGTAGTTTCTCTTCATTGGCGGTTTTTCTGTGATCTCAATAATCAGTCGCTGCTTGTATTCCTTTAAGTTCTCAAGTAGATCAAAGGTCTCTTCGTACTCCAGTTCTTGCGGGTCGAGATTAAAACTAAACCGCTTCGTCGGGTTGGCTTCTAAAATTCGGGTCAATGTTTTTTGCAGCCATTTTACATACTGTTGATGCTCTTCCTGCTGGCTGATCATTGATAAATAAGAATCTTTAGGGAAAATGTTTTTATTGTCTTCTTTTCTCAACAATAATTCAAAAAAAACAATTTCCTTCGTCTTTGCATGATGGATCCCCTGTCCATAAAATTTCAATTCATCATAATTCATTATTTATCCCCCTTGATCCTTTGATCCAGTGTAAAAATTTGCTTAACAAAACGTATACTATCACCCATCGTAAGGCTTGCCAATAATAAAAAGAATGGTAAAAACTGGATCAAATAACGACTACGCCCACCTTCGAACAAAAGCAGGAAGAGGAAGCCGCCTACCAAACTCAACCGCAGCATCTGTTCGTACTTGCCTTGCCGTTTCCAACCAAAAGCGATGATAAGCAAGCAGATCACCCACCAGATTTGTGCCATGAAACGAAAATCGGCAATGCGATTTCCATATAAATAATAGCCTTCTTGCAGCCAGCGGGTAAAGCCTTTGCCCTTTGGAGTCTCTCCTTCTTGAATGAACGAACCTTCTTTCAACCACGCAAACGTCCCATCTGCGGTATTGTTGCGGTGCTTTTGAAAAAGAAAACTGATATAGCCAAGAACGCCTCTTTCTTTTAGCCGCTCTTGGATTTTTTCTTTCGAGTAATCGATTTTTGCTTGTTTTGTTGGCAATTCTGCCATTGCTTGCGCATCTTCAGGACTATATCCGCCGTCATTCGTCAAGCCAATATTCATGAAATGGATCATCGGGATGGCCCGACTTTCGTCAATGGCAATGTATTGTTGATTTTCTAATTGATGATTGCATACAGCATACGTGCCGCCAGCCGTAATCAAAGTAATCATCAGCAAAACGATGCGCCCTTTTGATTGCCATTTCTTGGCAAAAAAGCTGATTGCTTCGATCAATAGAACAGCAATCAGGAGGATCAGCGCCGAAGGTTTAATGAAATAACCGACTACCGCAGCAATCCCCAAACCAACTGCACCTAACAGGTTGTATTTAGTCGGAAGCTCTTTTTTAATCATGATGGCATAGAAGAATAGACTTGCTGAAACAAAAGGGAGAACCCACGTATCTGTATAAGGCACAATGATCGAAGGAAATACCAGTAGCCAAGCGCCATGCAGATAAATGGCAGGCACTAGATATTTTTTGCATAGCAGACGAATCGTCAGTATATTGAATAGGACGGAGAGATCGACTAAGAACAAGGTGACAGAATCAAAGAACAGCCAAGAAGTTGTAGAAAACCATTCTGCTAATTGGTGCTGCCACAAAAGAATCGGCAAGTTATTTTGGTTCAAACTATAATAAGCAACGATCTCAGGATTCGTCGTGTCCGTCCAGGCATCATGGATAGCCGCAACATCCCAGCCGATCGCCGAATGCAAAAACGAGACGAAGACGATTTGCCAAGCCAATACTCCTAAGACGAATACCGTGACCGTCACATAGCGATGGGTCACAAAAAGCCAAGTTAAAAACTGCTGGACTTTTGGATAACAGTACACCGCAATGATGAATGCAATGGACCCCAAAACGAAAAACGTGGTTGCTAAAGTGGTGCTTGTTCCAAAGACCGAGTTATCGCCGATCGTCATATTTGGTGAGATCAAAGCAAAGATCAGTGTCAACCCAAAGAATAAGCAAAATAGACCATTGATGATCCGATTACCTGCGATAAAAAATTTTGATTTCATTTTCCACCTCAACCTATGCTTGTTTTTCAATGCAATAAAAGCGAGTAGGTGATTCCCCTACTTCGATGCGAATCAGTTCTGTTTGGATCGCTGCTAGTCGTAGGGATAATTGGTCATAAAAATAATTGGTCACATTTTCGACAGAGGGATTGATTTCCAAAAAGGGCGGCATTTCATTCAAAAAACTACCAGAGAAAGGTTGGAAAAAGTCTTTCAGCACCCCTTCTATTTCTTCAAACAGATGCATCTCATCATCTTGAGATTTGATCTCACAAATAATTTCCCAAGTATGGTTATGCTTAGCACCCATACCACCTTCCCAGCGCATCGCATGACTGGCATTCACATGAGATTTAAATTTATAGATACAGCGTTTTTCCACCATTTGAGGTCACTTCTTTCTAATTTTCATTATATCTTGGGTGATAGTGTCTTTGATCTGGCTCATTTCTTTAGAGATTGGCGTCGTATTCCATTTTGCAGGAGACGTGATTCCGTTAATGATTCCAATCAAACGGAACCAAGAGACAAGGAAATTGTAAAGTGGAAACGTAATGACCTCTCCCCATAATTTCATGTAAAATCGCTGGTCAGATTTAAATGATTTCAGGAGTAAAGAGATACTGATGAATTTGAGCAGCGAGTCAACGAAATAGAGCAAGTAAATCAGCAAATAGGACAGCAGCAATATTTTTGCCGTATAACCAAAAAATAATAAAACGGCGCTGGCGAAAAGCCAAATCATTTTTGGAAAAATGAAGGTATGGTCGATGATCAGGCGGCGTACCAGAAAGTTTTTAAAGAAATTCCCTAAACCGACTTGTTCTTCGGAAAACTCTTTTGCTACTTCTACCTCACCTCGTTGCCATCTTTGCCGTTGAATATACAATTCGTCAACACTTTGAATTGGTTCAACATAAAAAATAGCATTCTCGCATAAAGAAACTTTTTCTTTCAGACGATGCCTGATTTGAAAAGTCATATCAGTATCTTCACCGACAGTGTCTGTGTTATAAAGATACGTATTGACCAAAACTTCTTTTCTGAAACCAGAGAAAGCGCCAGCCATTGTGAACAACTGATTGTTCAACGCTTCGACATTCCGTCCAGCCAAAAAAGACTGGGCATACTCAATGTACTCACTTTTTTGCAGCCAGCGAACCATAGGTGATTTGGTCTTTTTGATTGCTTCTTTTTGCGTTAAGACCGTACCAGACATTGCAGAGATGCTATAGTCATTCTCGAACTTCAAAACCATGTTCATGAGTGCCGTAGGTTCCAAGAACCCATCGCTATCAATATTGATAATGTAAGTCCCAATACTGTCATAGATCGCAGAATTCAACGCCTGGGCTTTGCCTTGTTCAGTGCGGATCCAATGCATATTCAGCTGATTGAAGTGATTGTGCGCCTCATTGAATACTGCAAAACTCTCATCGGTACTGCCATTATCTGCTAAGAGAATTTGAATGTTCTCATTCGGATACGTCGATTCATTGATGGAACGAATGCAGGCATACAGTGTCTCGGCTGAATTATAAACAGGGACGATCACTGAGATAAAGGGCAGTTTTTCTGGAATGTCCAGTTGCTTCTTTTGGAAATTTTTCACAAACAAGAAACAGGTGGAATAGATTCCCGGGATGATCTCTACGAGTAAAGGAATCAACAGCCAAGTAATCCAGAACCCCATCTGCGTCAAGGTTAAATTGAATAAGTAATCCATCAGTGCTCCCCTCTCCTAAACAAGCGATTCTTCTTCTCATACAAACTTCTGGCGACTTGAGAATACGTAAATGTATGATAGTACAATGTGATCACAAGTCCATAGAAGAACAATCGACCCAAAATCGAGTGAGCGAGGAAATAAGCATCGCTGCCGCCGAAATGAACAAATGCCACAACAAAGAGTAATCTGATAACATTGCTTGCAAAAATCCACAGCGTTCCAAAAAGGGCATAAAACACTTTTTCCTGTCGATTGTATAAAGGATAAAAGGTCAGCAAGCCTAAATAAGCAGCCGTTTCGATGACGCCTGAACACTCGTAATCAACATACAAAGACATCTGCTCTTTGGCGCTGTGGATCACAATCAAGCTATATTTGCTGAATTCCTCTGTTACATTGGCAAACGAACCAAATAAATCCACGACTTTGATCACTAATTGTGTCAAAAACCAAACCCAGTAAGGTCGGCTGAATACAATCAGTAAATAAAACAGCCCGACACTTCCCAGAATAAAATAAAAGGCTGAGAGTTTGGAGCGTTTCATCACAGACAACAAATACAGCCAAACAACTATGCCAATCAATACATATATGTTCATTTTTCAACCCTTTTTCTTTTTTTTCATCCTAATCGTTGCAACAGTCACTATGATCAACAAATAACAATCTTTTTTGAGCATAGACCATTGTCACTTTGTCTATTTTACACACTAAAAAAAATGTAATCAATCAAATTTATTTCAGAAAATGGTCCGTTTTTACATTGTAAATCTGCAAGGTTTACTTGGCAATAGATTCTTGCAAATATTAAAATCCTCTTATTTTTTATCACCAAAGAGCCCAAGGACTTGTTAATAAATACTCATTGCCGCCTATTTGTGCACTCAGTTTTCTCAAATTATACAAAAGAAAAATAATAAAAGAGCATTGACAAGCACGCTGTCAACGCTCCTTTATTTAAATGGCTGATTTACCATCTGAAAACACCTGTCAAAGAATGCAACACTAAACAGAAAAATGTTCACAGATAGCTCGCTGTAAAAGGGAAGATGGGATAATCGCTGTTTGTTACTCAATGAATAAAGATAACAACTCTTCCAGACTGTCAATCATCTGATCCGCCTGGCTTTGATCGACATCAAAGGGCTGCTTCAGCGCAATCGTATAAATACCAGCTGCTTTGGCAGATTGAATGCCGATTGGCGAGTCCTCTACGGCTGCGATCTGCTCGCAGTCTAAATGGCTTTGTGCCAGTTGATAGATCTCCGGGTGGGGCTTGCTTTGAGTCAGCTCTTCCCCACTGATCACATAACAGAAATAAGACTGCAGTTGACACGCCGTCAACATCTCGTCAATCATCTGCCGCGGTGAAGAAGAAGCAAGAGCCATGGGGATGCCAGCAGCTGATAATTTTTTTAGAACCGGTTTTACTTCTTTTCTTAACGCTTGTTCAAAATCAATGGGATGCTGCTTTTGATAAGCGCGATAGGTTGTTTTCAGTTCTGCTCTCAAAGAAGGATTCTCTGGAACCAGCGTCTGCCAAATCTCTGCTTCTGTCTTTCCCACATAATCATTGATCGACCGGGATCCTGGTGACAGCTGTACTTCCGCAAAGAAATTCATCCTGCGCTTGAAATAGTAGACTTCACTATCGATCAGTACCCCATCCATATCAAAAATTATTCCTTTTTGCATACCTCTGCTCCTATCCTTCGATAATATCGTTCAGCAAGCGCACTTCCAAATCAGGGACTTGGATCGTATATTCTTTCTCGATATTACTGAATGCCAAATGAATCAACTCCATTTGTTTTTTATGTTCTTTTTTATAAGCCGCCAGATCTTCTTGTTCATCGACAGACTCTTTGCGTAAAATACGTTCGATCATACAACAGCAGTGTAAATACAAGAGAAACAGTTGATTATTTGAAAATTTCTGCGTTCTTAGTTTCTCGATTTCACTGATGGCCGATTGGACCGACGTCAATACTTTATCTGCATCTAAGATCGTCAAGTTCTCAACGATCTTACTGAGGGAAAAATTAAAGATCAGATCTTCTTTTAGCGTCTCCTCTTCAATCTCAAAATTGCCATAAAGGCAATTGATAAAGGTCCCGATCGCCTCCCCATTGATCAAACAGTCTAACCCAATATAAGGAACATGGGGGATCTGCGGATTCTCTGTGCCAACGATCATTAATACATCATAGAGTTGAAAGGGAATCTCATAGTTTTTATTCTCAAATAATTTTTTATAATCGTAGGGAATGATCTCTAACTCCTCAGCTTTTTCTCCCAAGCAGCGAATCAAGATTTCTTGAATCTGTCGTGCACTGCCGATCCCTGTGTAACAGCAAGTGATGATGGCTTTTTTCTTCTTGACGACAGGAAGGACTAATTGCTTTTGAATCGTAAACTGTGCTTGGATTTTCTCATTAATCTCTGTCAAACTGTTCCCAGACAATACGGCCTGACCCACTTCCAATAATAAGGGGGTGTTCACATGGTCAATAATCAGTAATGGTCCTTTTAGCTGCTTTTTCAACGACTCGCCCAACTGATTGAGAGAACCCATATCGACTAACAAAATCAAGCCATGATCAATGCGGTTCTCGCTGATATAGCGAAGGATCTGTGCTTCTATTTTACGCAATGAAATATCGATCGGCATATCATAGGCTTGAAAGACATTTTTCCCCAATATCCGATTGGCCACATTCGCCAAACTGCTAGCGGTCGAATATCCGTGAGCCAAGACGACACTTTTGACGCCAGTTTGAACCGTTGCACTATTCAAGCTATAAAAGAAGATCGTCATAAAATAGATATCCTCTTCTTCGACTTTCAAGTCTAGATTTTGGGACAAGTGGTACAAGATCTTTTTCGCGTAAAGGTACGGCGTCTCGGCAATATTTTTTAAAAATTCACGGAATGTCTCTTTCAATGCCACATTCTCTTTTCGATCATCAAAATAGGCATAATTGCCTTTGATATAGAGATAGTTTGCCAATGTGATCACACGATTGCCGTCTTGTTCAAAACCATAGCTGTCATGGAGAAAATCGATGGTTTGGCGGATATGATACACCAATACCGAATAAATCGAGTGTTCCTCATCATAGGACTCTTGAAAAATAAACGCATCCATGATGCGGGTCACTTTCTTCGATAGCCGATTCATGTACTCTTTGAAGTTTTTGTTGTCATTGATGACTTCAGTAAATTCTAAAAACATCTCATCAAAAAATTGGATCAGCAGATCGTTGCTGTTCGTGCTTAAAAGATTTTTGTTCTGATCCGTAGGCGAATAGTGCCGATCGCTGGAATTTTTTCGAGGTTTTGTAAAATTTTCTTTGAATTTGCTGCTGTATTCGATCGGCATATCCAATAATTTGATTTGAACCGTGGGCTTCTGTTTCTGATGGACATAGGCATTGCCGCAAGCATATTTAATGATATTCTTGATATTGCCCACGTTGCCATCAAAATCGCTATTCATCAAAAAATCGATCAATTGATCAGAAACGGTCAGATTCCGATCTAAGATTTTGCTCTCATTCAGGAAAAATTCATCAATCAGCGCTAGCCTTTCTGATAAAGGGCGTTGCTGAAAGGTAGGCAATGTAACGATCACCGGCAACCTTCGCAGAAAAGTGGGCAAAAAAGTGGTGTAAATGTTCTCTGTCGTCGCAAAAATCAGCCGGACATTGGCTTTTCGACGGACACTATTGTCTCCCATCGGGGAATACTCCCCCGTGTCCATAAAGGTGAACAGTTTCTCCTGTCCTTCTTCTGATAACCGGTGGACTTCGTCTAAAAAGAGAATCCCGCCATCCGCTTTTTCAAGTAGACCGCTATGGTGCTCATTGGCTCCCGTGAAAGCTCCTTTGGTATAGCCAAAGAGTGCAGCAGACAGCAATTCCGGATTATTAAAATACTGGGCACAATTATAGGCAATGTAGGGACTTTTCGGCTGCAAGACGTGTTCTTCCAATGCATAGGCATAGATTTTACTCGCCAAAAAGGTCTTTCCTGAACCGCTGGCACCTACTAACAGCAATGGCAATCCCTGATTTGGATAAAGTACCGCTGTTTTTATTTGATCAATGCTCTCTTTTAAACTTCCCGTTGCACCAATCACTTTTTGAAAAACGGACTCAGAAGCGTCCTTTTTTAGAAAATCAAGGGAGTCATACTCACTCTTAGAGAGGACATAGCCTTGATCTTCTAAGCCTTTTCTATGTAAAAATAAGACGGGATACGTTTTGACTTTGATCAATTCCCCTTGCCGCACGCCTTCATTTAGGTAGCTGCTGACTGTACTGCGATTCAGATTCATTGCATTGGCAATCTTATTTGCCGAGAAACAAGCCGCATCGATCTCTTCAATTTTTGAAGTCAACTTAAATAAATAATTGTTTAACGTCTTCATATTTGCCACTCCCTCATTGAATTTACGCTCTTTCCAAGATCCATTTATTTTACCTTATCTTGAGGCTTTGATCTGAGAAAAACCAAGCGATTTCTCCTAAAATAGCAGATCATTATCACAAGAATCCCGCTGCTAATTCTGACTGCAAAATTGTTTTCCGACAAATATCGATGCAAAGAACCTGCCTCATCAGCGACACAACAAGGAGATTTGTACCGACCCTCCGGATCAAAGAAAAATCGCAGGAGGGATGGTACTATTCCAACAAATCCTCTCGCGACACTGTCACGAGAGGCCTCCATCTTTGCGATTGTTGGGATCATGTCGTCGGTTGTTGACTTCAATCACCATTTTTTAGTAAGTTTTTTATTAGTAAGTTAGTTTCCACATGTAACGTCTTTTCGTCAAAGGATGTTCTCTTGCTTCAGAAAGTTCTTCTGCATAGACTCTAAACACAGCGGTGATCACGAATGGGTTGAAGTAATCAAGCACTTCTTTGCTGATATGAGCCGACAAGCCATAGTCTAAAGCATCGACTACTTCTGTTTTCGTATCAAAGCGTTCCAAGAAGGTTAATGCCCGCGCATCGATCTCTCTGGTTTTTCCATCATTCATCAATAAGATAAACGGTACATCTTTGTCCACGATCTCGAAAGGTCCATGGAAAAATTCGCCAGAATGGAATGTACCTGAATGGATCCATTGCATTTCCATCAGCAAACAAATCGACGTGGAATAAGCCACTTCATGGGTCGCACCGCTACTCATCACATAAATGACTGGTTCGTCTTTGAAGCGTTGAGCGAAAGCTTTTGCTTGCTTGCGGGCAGATTCGGCGCTCTTTTGTGATAAATCATAGATAGTAGCAAAGCCTGCCATCATGGCATCATAGTGTTCATAGCCTTCGATTTGATGAAGCAATTCAACTGCCAATTCCAAACAGAAGCCGGTCTTCTCCAGTTTTGCGGCATAATTTTCTGCAAAGCGATGGTAGATAACATAATCTGCATCTTTTGTTAACGGTGAATCTACGCTTCGTGTTAAACTAATGACAGTGGCACCTTTTTCTTTCGCAACTGCATTTGCTTCAACGGTTTCAGGAGTCGTACCTCCTAAAGAAGCTGAAATAACGACAGTCGTTTCATCAAGGGAAGCAGGTGTCGCATGATTGAATTCGTTGGCTGTATAATGACTGATCCGTAATTGCTTCGCATTTTGGTCGAGAAAATACTTAGCTGGATATAGGTCTGCTTTAGAGGCGCCGCAGCCAACGAAGACAATCGATTTTACCTCTTTCTCTTTGACAATTTCTTGGACAATTTGTTTTGGATTCATTGAATGAATTCCTCCTTTAAATTTTTAACCATAAACCATAAATGGTTGGTTCACTTATGCAAGTATTCCTAAAAGACTCATCACGATCCCACCGATCAAACAGATTGCTAACATCCACCCTGTTTTCACTTTTTTCTGCAACAGCCAATACATCAAGAACGTGATGCCTAATGGCAGAATCTGAGGCATGACATTATCTAAGACATCCTGTAGCACGAATGCTTCACTCATTTGAATCGGTGTCGTAATCCCGATCATACTGGCGATCATGGAGCCAATTACCATCAATCCTACAATGGAGCAAATGTACATCACCTTGTCCATCAAGCCTTCTTGATAAAGCTTAGCCAAATACTTGTTTCCCATGGTATAGCCGATCTTGCCCCCATAATAAGTCACAAAAAAGGATGGCAAGAAGGAAACGATCATGGCTAAGATTGGGCCCAAGATACTGCCTTGCTGGGCCAAATTGATTCCTAGACCAAATGCCAATACGCGAATGGTTCCTTGAAAGAAGGAATCACCCACCCCTGATAAAGGTCCCATCAAAGAAGTCTTCACCGCACTAATAGATTCCGGATTGAAACTAACTGGATCTTCGTAATATTGTTCTTCCATCGATGAAGCTAATCCTAGAACAAAGGCACTTGTTTGCGGCGTACAGTTGTAGTACATCATGTGTCGTTCGTAAGCCTCTTTTTTTCTTTGCTCATCTTCAGGATTCTTATAGATGGCATCCAAAATCGGTGCGATACCATACATAAAGCCCATATTCATCTGTCTTTCATAGTTCCAAGACGCTTGAATCGCCCATGAGCGCCAGAAAAACTGACGATATTTCCATGCATTTGGATCTTTCTTTTTCATGAATGAACCTCCTTATAAGTCATCTAATGGATCTGGGTCTTGCGGCTTGCCTGCTCGATTTCCTACTTGGACCATGACAAAAGCCACAATACAAGCAAAGGCCGCAACTCCAGTCACACTTAAACCAGAATAAGCCGTGATCAAGAACCCTAGAAATAGAAATGCGACCATTTTTTTCGTCAGCATCGTTTGCAGCAACAACGCAAACCCATAAGCTGGCAAGATCTTACTAGCCACCGTCAAGCCATCTGTCAGCCATTGCGGAATAGCCTCAACGACTTGTGTGACTAAGTTCGTGCCAAAATAAATGGCCATGAATATCGGAATGAAATACATCAGTGCGTATAAGCCCGTCCCATAGAAAATATGAATTCTTCGGGCTTGATTAAACTTCCCTTGCTCAATAAATTTGTCTGCCGCGTGTGTCAAATTCGATAAAATCGTTCGCATGAGAATCCCGAGCATTTGTCCTAAAACAGAGATTGGAATCGCAATCGTCAATGCAGCCTCTGCATTGGCATTTGATAAAATAGCAAAAGATGTCGCAATGATCGACGCCATATTCATGTCAGGTGGTGCTGCCGCTCCAATATTGACAAGTCCCAAAGACATCAATTCCAATGAGGCACCGACGATCAACCCTTTTTCCAAATCTCCTAACGCTAGACCAACTAATGTACTAACGATCAAAGGTCGCTCAAAGTTCAACCTTCCCAACAGCCGTGAATCCAAAATACAAAAAACACCAATTAAACCTAATACAATCGACCGAATGAGCATTTTTTTCCTCCTTTATAGCATTGTATTTAAATCCTCTTTCTTAGAGGTTGGTACCTGCTGCATGTACTGCACGATCCCCAGATCTTTCATTTTGCGTGCATCTTCTGCTTCCGCCTCTGTCAAAAAAATGGCATTGCTGTATTGCTTTGAACCGGCTTTTTTGATGATTCCGCCATAATTGATCTCTTTGACTTTAGGATATGCTTCGATAAATCGCCGCGTCTCATGGGTATTCCCAAAAATGATCATGATGTTTTCGGCGAGTTGTTCGATCTTAGGCATTTTAGCGATCAGTTGATCCGTTGCTAAAATCGTTAGCTTGATACCCGCCGGTTTAGAAAGATTCAACGACATCTTCTTGAATTCATCATTGGCAGCTTCATCGTTTGCGACAATAATGCGGTTGATATTAAAAAACTTACTCCAAGAAAAAACAACCTGACCATGTAACAAGCGATGGTCGATCCGTACTAATTTGATCATAATTCATCCTCCTCTGCTGTTGCTTCGACTAGTAATTTCTTACAATTCACAATAGATCGCTGACTTTCCTGAATAATAGCTGCTAATTCTTCTTGCGAGACTCGGTTGACTTGTGTAGCAAGCGTGATCACCAATGGAAGATTCATTCCAGTGATCAGTTCCAAATCGGGGTGCTCTTGAACGACCCCCAGCAGGTCGTTGTTGACACTCCCTCCAAGAATATCTGTAAGAATATATGTGTCTGCCAAGTCTACTTTGGCTAATATATTCTGAATTTGCTCTGTCATCGGTTGATCTTCGTCTCGAAAAGCAGATAATGCATAAATGTTCGAATGATCTCCTATAATCATTGCAGCAGTCTGTTTTAATCCTTGAGATAACTCTCCATGGCTTGCTAGAATGATTGTTGCCATATCATTAACCCTCCTGTCTGTTTACACCTTTCTATAAGCAAAAGGTGTGCCAACTTTCTAAAGCGCTGTCATAGCAAGGATCCTGTCAGCACTCAACACTGGAAAAAAGCGTGCTGAGAGAGTGTTGGGCGGGAGTGTTGGACAAAAAAAGCTCTTGGAAACATTTCCAAGAGCTTGAAGTATTGTTATTGGTTTAAAATGTTGCTTTTTGCAGGGGTTGCCTAAACTAGCTTAATGAATGAGCATTGACGGTTGCCATCCAATTGAAAGCTTGTGCAGCTGGCAATTCCTTTCAACACGTTTCTATTACATATATCTCTACATGTCTCTACTACGTATCTCTACTACATATCTCTACTATATACCTACCATACGTCTCCACAACTCTTTAAAATTCACTCCTATTATCGGCGGCTAACGATTCACCGATCGTGCCAGTCTTGCAGCCGTATGTCGTTTACCACGAATTGCGTTTGATAAGACGGTAATATTCTCAATTCCATATATCCCCATATTTGCATCACCAATATGCTGAATATCAACGCCTAAAATTTTATTTCTCAAGGCAATTTCACGAATGGTTTCTGGTTCGGCACTCTCTTGACTGGTGCCGATTGCGCTCATCACTAAGACATCTTGCGAATGCGCATCGTCTATCACCGCTTGCAGCAGTTCCTCATTCACACCGGGAACTGTGCCAATCGCCGGAACCAATAAAACATCTGCCCCAGCAGCAATCATTTGATGAACCACCGATTGATCGACTACTGGTTCACTTACCCCGGCACCATGCATTTTCCCAGCAATGATCAATCCAGTAAAGGATTTTCTGGCTTCTTTGATTGCTTCAACAATCGCTTGATTACTCACCCCAACCCCGGGATTGCCTGTCAGACAAATGAAATCAAAGCCTAGCTGATTGGCTTTTTGGAAGGTTTCTTTTGTGGCTTGTCGTCCTGAGGCAATCGTTATCCGATCTTCAGCCATTTGAGCAGTCAGATCCACTGGCTCTAGGTTCACGCCAATCGGCAATCCAACGAGTCTTTTCAACTCGCGAATAATCTCGGATTTATCTGTTGGCGTCACCTGACTCAACGAATTTTCCCCATACATTCCTAGAATAACGGGGTTTTCTGTATCAAAACCGTTTAATAAAATTAAATCAGCCCCATAGGCACGAGAAAACTCACTGTAGGTAATATTTGCTTCTAAAGGCGGATGCAGCACCACATTTTCAGACAAGACCACCCGACCTTCACTGGCTTTGATGCTTTGCTTCAATTCCTCCCGGGACATTTTTGCAATCTCACTAGCGGTTGCACTAATCAATCGTTTCATCTTTTTTGCTCCTCTCTCTTTATTCACTTCTATTCTACGTCTCGTTGCGCCTTATCTACCAGTAAAAAGAATGGTAAGTAGCACAAGATATCCACACCGATAATAATCAATTGCCAGATCACCCCAGAAATATGTCCCGTCGCTAAAAAGCCGCTGATTAATGGGGGTGTCGTCCAAGGTACTGCCACACCAATCGTCTTGTGCAATAAGCCGGCATTTGTTGCGGTGTACGCAATAACTACATTAATAACCGGCGTCAATAAAAATGGTATCAACAGATTCATATTTAACATGACTGGCAGGCCAAACATCACGGGCTCACTGATATTAAATAGATTTGGCACCGAAGCAATCGGTTTAAGAGCTTTTGACTGAGCACTTTTACCGAAGAACAACAAGGCAATCACTAACCCGAGGACTGCTCCACCACCGCCAATATAAGCAAACATATCGAAAAATTGAGAAGTCAAAATCTGCGGCAATTCCTGTCCACTCTGAAAAGCCAGCCGATTCGCATCTGTATTCGCCAAAAAGATTGGTCCCGTCACTGAACCGACAATATTGCCTCCGTGAATCCCCATGAACCAAAAAAGACTATTTAAGAAGACCGTCAACATGGCACCGGCTAATGTTCCGCCAATAAACCCCAACGGTCCGGCTAAGCTGGTGGCCAAGAGCATATGGGCATTTTCAAAAGCAGATAAATCGATTATAAACGCCAATAAAAATGCCAACAGTAAAATGACCGTTCCAGGAATCAACGCCGCAAAGCTCCGACTGACTGCTGGCGGTACGCTTTCAGGCATCTTGATAACAATATTGCGTCGAATAAACCATTGAAAAAGCCAAGCAGTTATTAATCCCACAACGATCGCAATGAAAATCCCTCGACTGCCTAAATACGTCACTGGAATTCCTTGCCCTTCTTCACTGAGAATATTGGGTGTTAAGATCAACCAGGCGGATACAGCTAATACACCAGCACTGGTCCCGTCTACCTGATACTGGTTCGCCATTCCGCGGCCAATCCCAAAAGCAGCAATCAAACCCATGATCCCAAAAGAAGAATTTACCACATGGTTCATCATCTGCAACAATCGTCCATCTGCCAGCTTACCTATCCCCTCTGTCCATCCGGAAATCGGGAAACTACTGATAATCAAAAACACACTACCAATAATAATCAGAGGCATCGCCAACGCAATACCATCTCTGATAGCAATCAAGCCTTTAATATTTCCCACTCTGACCGCAATAGGTAAAAGAAATCTTTCCATCCATTGTTCAATTTTTTTCATCTTTCCCCTCCATTTTCTCTTTCATCATGGCTTGTCTTCGTCCAAGAAACAGCCTGTTATCACCTACCGTGCAAGAAAAAACGAATAGAAACCAAGGCTTGCCATCTTCTGAGCCTAGGATAGAAGTGCTGCACGCCAAACTACTGATCATTTCCTGCATTTCTCGTTCAGCTATGACTGCCTATTTTGGGAAACAGATTTTAGTAGGCTTCTTGCTTGTTGATCTATTGGACCCATCCTGCGCATGAATGCATCCAACAAAAAAAGGCATCGGACAAGACTGTCCAATGCCTTTGACATAGCAAAATAAGCGTCGGGCATCCTGTGAAAATTTCCCACAAAATACCTGCCACCACTAGAAATCCAGCAGATTTTTGGGTACAATAAACACGTTGATGCCGATGGCGTTCAACTATGGCAACTTGATTGGTCATCTTGGTTAAAGGTCTGACTGATCAGGGCCTTATCCCTCTGTTCCCGCAGAGTGATAAGGTGCCTATTTTTTTTGGTTTCTATTCGGTTATTAGTGTAGCGAATCTTGAAAGGGTTTGCAAGCGAACATCTGAGAAAAAATGAATAAAAATTTCAGAATATGGGCGTCTTTCTATGCGGAATGAAAAGCGTGCTATTCTTTTAGCAAAAACAAACGGAGATAGAGGTATTGCTGCTCCTCTTGTAGGAACATAGATAATAGGGAAGGTTATTGTGTCTTGTGTTGCAGTGTTTTCTTTCTAACAAAGCGTTGCAAAGCGATTCAAGTAAAATTATAGAAGATGGATGTTAAGTGTCCGCGCCCGATTTCTACCGACTCCCCTCCTCAAAAAGAGACCAAGAATCCTTCCGATTCTGGTCTCTTTTATCAGACTATTACTCATAACTCCCGGTATTTCTTCTTGGAATCCTTACTTTGTTCCACCGGATATTTCACCGCATTTTTCTGCAATTTCTCTTTGATGATCTCATCAACGTCTAGCTTTAGATTATCCGCCAGCATATAACTGTAGATCAACACGTCGGCAATTTCTTCTTTAAGATGCTCAAAATCTTTCAGCGCCTCTTCCGAAGACTTCCATTGAAAGATCTCCAGCAACTCTGCGGCTTCGATGGAAATCGAAAGCGCCAAATCTTTCTCATTATGAAATTGACGCCAATTCCGTTCATCACGAAATTTATTGATTAGCGCCATGGAGGTTTCTTCATGAATCATAGTTTCTCCTTTTGCTCTAATGAATAGCTACCTTGCTCTTTTGAGATAGCATGTCGGATAGATTCATTAGCGAATAACGTTTTTACTTTCTCGGCTTCATTTTCTATCTAGGATTTTCTTGAAGCTTAAAAGATAGTTGGCATTATAAAATTAGTTTGAAATATCGCCGTAGCTTTCTGATAAATATGAGTAAACCTATTCTTTTTAGATTTCTGTCTAACACTACTTACTTCTATTCTTGATATTTGTGATACTTCCATGATTGTTTAATCAAGCTAGCAATATACTCAATTTCTTGATTATTTTTCATGATGACCTCATAGTCCCCGTTTCCCCAGTGACCAATTTTACTCACATCTCTTGCTAAATTTCGTGAATCATTTAATTCACCTGATTTCAAGTTAATCCAAATCTTGAGAGAGCTTTTTTGAATTTGAATATCAACAATATTTCGCTTTAACTTGAATGAATTGTAATGCTTAACCGCTTTTACTTTAATATCATTATCCCAAGTTAATATAATATCTTTTAATTCTTTATAGAGATCCTGAATTTCTTCTGAGCCTTTCAACATATGCTCTTTCTCTGTATAAAGCCTAATTTCTTTTGACAATCCACGTTCTAATGCTTCATCATCACTTTGTTTAGACGAATTTATATTGCTTGTTTTTGTTAATGATTCAATAGTAACAAGATCATTCTTATATTTTTTAGCAATTACTAAATCTATTGGTAGCTTGGGGTTATTAATTGCTCCATATTGATACTCTGTATATTCATTTGCCACAAAAATAATACGAGTCTGTGACCAATCAATATCAGCAATTTTTTTTAACTGATTTGGATAATACTCATTGTACTTTAAAACAAAATCGCCCTTATGAGCCAACAAAGTATTAAGATAGGCATACCCTTGATCAATTACACTGTATCGTTTTCCTTTTTTATATTCAATTATTACAAAACTTTTAGTATCAGAATCATAAGCTACCGTATCTAACCGAAAATTACCTACAGTAAATTCTGAAGCAACAAAGTCCAAATTAAATAATGATTCTAAGTTTTCCTCAACGAGTTCTTGCAATTGCTTTTCTTTAGCAAAAACTTCTTCTTTAATTTCTTTCATTTTCAGGTTGCTCAATTGATAAAGCGCCAAATAACTCAACCACCTTTTCAGAAGAATAAAAACCAGCTACTTCAATTACTATCCCTTAATTCTTTTTCTAAAAATATTAATTCATTCTCAAGAAGAACCTTCCAATTGCGTTTCATTTCTTGAGGGTACTTAAATTTTTTACTTTCAGGATTCATCTTCTTATAATCATCAAAGTCTCTACTTTCGATTATACCTTTAATATTAGGAATATACTCCATCCCTTCTTCATACTGCATAGATGAAAATTTTAGTTCTTTCTCTGAAACAAACCATTTCTTAGAAAAATTATTAATAATAGCTGTTTTCTCTTCAACGAAGTATTTTTGTTTTAACAAAATAAGTGTTTCATTATTAATGGGTTCTGATATATCATTTAATACTTTTTTATAGATATCGACAATGAATTCTTTTCTCCCTGTTTGTCTCAGAAAATCAAGAACTGTTTCTTTATTAATTTTTTGCGAAGAATAATCCATGATAACATTGTTCACTTTTGAAATTTCAATGTTTTGGGAGTGTTTATTGAAACCCGATGAGTCTACCTCTTCACTTTTTTCAATTTGTTTTGTTCCTATTTCTTTTATTCTATGTTGAGATCCTATCAATTTTTGTTCTAATATTCCTAAGAAAGCACTATCTTCTTCTAATTCACCAGTATATTCAGAAATCTCTTGATACCACATCTTGAACTCCTCATATACATCCATTGAGTCATTCACTTCTTGCTGAACAATCCTTGATATCGTTTTTTTTAATATATCTATTCCTTTTATTAAGAACTTATCCGAAGTCTTGTTTAATTGGAAAGGCCGAATTTTATAATATTGATCAATCGATATTCGCTGATCATCTAGAATTATATTGATATTTTTAGAAAAAACATCTAAAACTACATCTATGTCAATTTGTTCAAAGTTCGTTATATTATCAGCACTGTTTAATTGTAATATCCTAAAATTCGGAAAACCAAATGACTCTCCAGTGTTCTTCAAAAGTGTGGAAAGCACGAATTTGTCTTCTGGATAGCCAACAATTGTCACTTCTTTTATAGAATTTCCTACTGTAAGATTAGGAAATATAGTTGCGGAACAATCAATATACAAAATTTCTAGATTTTCAAGGTGCCCTTCAACTGAATTGATATCGCTATCAGAAAATCTAATTGATAATTCTAACATTTTTCTGGAATTCTCGAATAAGGAATTCTCAAAAATAATATTAGTATTTGTATCAATAACTAATTTTTCAATAGAATGTTCAGACTTATCAGAATTAAATACAACCGGCTTTTCTACGCCTTGTATACTGTATACACACTCTTTTAGTTCCAAGCGTGACAAAGATTCGCAGATAGACACATCTATCTTCTGATCACTATCTCCTAATAAAACGCAATGATTTAGTCTCAAATAGCTTAGTCTGTTTGCTTTTTCTAGTAATGTTTCTAAAAATTTAATTTCAACACCCGTCTTTTCAAATGAAACTCTTTCTACTGTCTCTAAAATCTTCATAAATGACTTAGAATCCCTAATTTTTTCAAAGACATCTTCCTCTATCTTATCCGAAAAGAATATTCGCAGGATTGAAATAGAAACATTATTCTCATGAAGTTTGTTTACTAATTCCAAAACTATCTCTATATTTTCTGGTGTGATGACTAATTCAGAGATGTGTCTGAATATAAAATGCCAAGTCGTTAAGGAGAGAGAAGCTAATATACTCTCATTTGGAAATTTATTCTGCAGAAAAGGTGCGATTGCTTCATACTCTTTGTAGTCATAAATAAGTAAGTCTTTTTTTTCATACATAACTTCTACAAAAGGTACTAACACAACTTTTTCAATAATTGAAGAGCCTAATCTTTTTATTAGTTCTTCCAATTTAGCAACATAGTCATTTTCATAGTAAAAAATAAAAACTCTTTTTGCATTATTGAGTATTCTACTTAAAAAAGGAAAGTCACTTCCTTGTAAAGAATGACCCATTATGTACAAATCAAATTCTTTTATTTTTTCATTTGTACCATCAAATTTATTTAATTCATCCATAATGATTTTTCGGGTAGTATTTAACTTATCATTTTCTTTGATCCTGAATAACTTATCATTCAACAATGACTTTGAATAATGGATGTCTACTGTATCTTCTCTATCAGCAAATCCTCCTCCAAAAAGAATATTTTCCTCTTCAATACTTCCATGAATGTGCGCAATCCTGTTTTTAGCTTCTCTAATCCGTTTATATGCTATCTGACTTTTTAAATTATCAATTATATTACTGTCTTTTTGCACCTTCTCAAATAAGATATCTTCAACAATATCTTCTAATGTTTCTGTGTAGTTAAAATTGATAAAAAAAGCATGCTCATCACTAAGTAGTTGCTTAATAACTGGATTTATTTTTTTTGAAAATTTCTTAAATTGTACGCTATTGTCCACTGTGTTTTGCTGTAACCACCTATGATATTCATCTGAAATGTAATCATAGAAATCTTTTTCTAATTTTTTTATTGCAGCATTAATTGTATTAATCTCCAAAGAATCTTGTAATTCCTCATGCTGCAATACTCGCTTATTAACATTTCTTACTGTCTCTTCGTATAGACTTTCAAAATCAGACCAATTTAGCTTAAAGTCTTGATATTTTCGCAAAAAGAGACGATTATATTCATATAATTCTAAGTCTTCGATAAAATGATGTCTGTCTTTTATATAGTCAATAAATTGCTCATAAGAGCTTTTTATTCCCACACTTATATCAAAGCCATTCCCAACCACTATTATCTTATTATTTTCGATGTTCTTGTTTTCTATTGCTTTTGCTTGATCACACATTAAAATCCTTTACCTACCTTAGTTCATTTTCTAGAGGGATCAAGGTTTCATCCAACACTGTTCTCCATGCTCGCTTCATTTGTTGCGGGTATTGGAATGGCTTCGCGGTTGGATGTTTTTCTTTGTAGGCCTCAAAATCTTTACTTTGGATAATCCCTTTCATATTAGGAATTGGGTCCTCTCCAACAACGTATTGAATACTTGAATAATGAAGTTCATTTGCCGAAACATTCCATTCATTTGAGAACGCATGAATCATTTGATCTCTTGCTTGCACAAAGAAGCGTCGTTTGATGGCAAAAATATCTTCTTTCACATCAAGCTCTCCGGAATCTATGGCATTCAAGATTTGTCGATACACTTCTTTGACGCACTCAGTTTTGTTTAATTTCTTCAAAGCTTTCTCAATTTCTTCACGTACATCTGAACTATTGGCTGCATAAGTACCTAATAATTGATCAATATATGAGGAGTCAATGTCATACAGTCGGATTGAATTGTCGCTATAAAACTCAATAGCTGAAAAATTCATACCGCCTTCTTCCTCTTGCTCATCTACCAAAGAACCCTTGATTGTTTCATAAAAGCCAACTTGTTCTTCTAAGATAGAAACCTGTTCTTTTAAAACATCTGATTGTTCCATCTCTTCATTGTAATTGTCATACGTAACCAATGCTTCATAAGCCTTATTCAACTCTTGAAAAGCTTTCACATAATCTACTCGGGTTTCTATCGGAGTATTCTCAGTTGTTCCAGGTATTACAGTAAATGTTTGTAATTGCTTATATGCCTTTTCAAAGCGTGCTTTTGATTCTTCATAGGTTGGATAAATCAACCCGGATTCTTCTTGTGCTTCTGAATATAGCTTTGTAGCTTCTGTCACATTATATTCCATTGTCGCTGGTTTTCTAAATGTAACGACTAGCCCTTTCTTCTTCTCGGGATATGTGCGATTGGTTCGTGAGAAGGCTTGAATCAATCCTGCATATTCTAGATTTCGATCGACAAACAATGTTTGGATCGTAGGGGCATCAAACCCTGTTAAAAGCCGATCAACGACAATCACTAAATCAATTTGCTTACCGAATTGTTTAAATTCCGCTCGTTTCCGTGCCAAACGATTATTGATATCTCCGTTATAGCGTTCAATTTCTGCGATTGTCCATGCTGTATGGTAATACTCATTGTATTCTGAAATAATCTGCTGCATTTCATCTTGCTTTTCTTTGGCACTTGCTGCATTCTCATCCATAGAGTATGTAATGGCAATTCGCGGAAAATCCGGGTCCTCCATCGTTCTTCCTTCACGAATCGGTTGATCAGGAAATTCTTTTTGAAGCCAATCTGATTCTTTCGTCATTTCTTTGATCGCTCGATAGTATCTCTTTGCCATCTCAATGGAGCTTGTTGTCAAAATAGCAGACTTTGTTGGTCGTCCATTTCTAAAATCGAATTTTGTATAGGCATTATTAGGACGAAAGATTTTATGGATCACTTTCTGAATATGCTCCTCTGATTCATAAACAATCGGCTCAATGTAACTCTCCTTTTTCATTTGATCTATATTATCCACAACCAAATTGATTTGTTCTGGAGAGTATTTGGCATATTTTTCGACTTCAAGTAATTTCTGGTGAATGCGATTATCTAGTGAGGTTGGCTCAATGGTATTTTCATGCTCTACTTGAAAGCCCAATACTGAACCATCTTCTAAGGCATTTTTGATTGTATAGGTGTGTAAAACATCTCCATACTGATCTCGAGTAGTACGAGCCAATTGTCCTTGGGCCTGCTTCTTATTCACTTCAAATATCGGCGTTCCTGTGAAGCCGAACCAAGTAGAGTTAGGAAAGAACTGTTTGATTTCCTCCATATTTTCTGCACTTAATGCTCTGTGGCATTCATCAACGACAAAAACAATATGTTGCCCAATCAGCTTTTCAAATCGCTTTGTTCCATTTTTGGCTTCTTGTTTTTTGGCATACTTCAACGCTGCGTCTAATTTCTGGCGGGTGGTAATAATAATGACGTTGGCATTTGCATCAGCCAAAAGTGTTTTGCCTAGCTCTTTTGCATTGCCAGTTCCCACAATTAAACTATTGGCTCTCGCATCCCCAGAAGATATTCCTGTATTAAATTCTGAGGCAAATTTTGTAAATTCATTGGTTGTTTGATTATCTAAGTCTTTGCGATCCACCAACATAATCGTACGATCAATACCAGACTTGCGCGCTAAAAGTTTAGTTGCAACAAAACTTGTCAACGTTTTTCCTGAACCAGTTGCATGCCAAACATAGCCGGATTGATGCTTATTGGCCGCCACAAATAGTGCCTCTATCGCATGTACCTGATAGGGATGTAAGACCATTAAGGTTTTATTGTCTTGGTCTTCACTCACAATCGTGTAATTAGCGATAAGACGATGCGCATCCGGGATATTCAACACTTGCTTACAAAATTCATAAAGATTATCTACTTTTTTGTTGTCTCTTGTCCGCCAACTAAACAAAAATTTCCGATGCATGTCTTTAGGCATTGCATTGGCAAAATAGCGCGTCGTTTGTTCATTTGAGACAACAAACAATTGAAGCGTTGAAAAGATGTTATTACGAAAGACACCTTCTTCAGCATATTTTTTTATTTGGTTAAAGGCTTGAAAAACACCGTCTTTTGCTGTGACCTGTTTCAATTCAATTTGAACAATCGGCAAGCCGCTGATTAATAATGTCACATCAAAACGACGGTCACGTGCGTCCGCACTACTACCTTGTTTGGCAATTTGATTCACAACTTCATACGTCGACAAGCCCCCACCTACGTCTTGGTTGGAATAAAGAATCAGCGAGATTGATCCTAAAGAAGTATCTTCACGATCAATCTTGATTCGAGCAATACCATTTTCTCCCTTTAACCATTTCGCTGCATCAAAGGGCGTTTGAGTTTTCAATAGCAATTCTGTTTTAATGGTTTCAAATTCTTTATCAGTTAAAGGATGATCACCAATTTCTGAAAGATTATTATGCGTGATCTTCTCACGCAAATTTTGCCACAAATCAGCTTCTGTCTTTAACTCTGGTCGGTACACCCATTGATTGTGTCCTTCGCCTAATATATGAATCAGGTGACTTTCTACTTCGGCTTCGTCACGATGATTTATTTTCATTCCCACACCTCCTTAGACAAATAATTTTTGCAGAAACCCTTTTTTGGTTTCTTTTAGCAAATCTAGCTCGCGCTGATGAAGAGCGATAGTGTCGTCGAGTTGTTTAAAGAAGGAGCCAATCTTATTTTGCTCTTCTTTACCTGTAGGTAAGGTGATAACCAAATCTTTGACTATCGAACCAGATAAATTACCTTGACCACCCTGTAAAAAGGTGGAAATAATCGTCTCTTTTTGTTTTTTTAACCATTGAACAATTAAGTAAGAATTATCATTTTCTGTTGGACGGATTGCTAAAATTGCTTGGTTAATAGCCCCGTGAATTCTTGAAATACTTACCTCACCACTCGTAGCACCATATAACGCATAAAGAATGTCTCCAATTTCAACCATCTTGGCTGACGAGTTGTTTAACCCTGCTTCTGTGATAAACAATTCTGTTGAATCTAAAGAAATTTCACCGGATCGAATGAATGGAATATCACCGCCATAGTATTCCGCTTTACCTGCTGTGGGGGTTCCACCAGAGAAAGATTCAGTGATACTCCCCAACTTACGCTGTTCCCATTCTTCAGTAAATCCCGGAAAACGAATTTCTGGAACTTTATCTCCTTCTTTGGGAAACATTTTTTGTAAGAATCCTTTTTTGGTTTCTTTTACTAGCTCTAGTTCGCGCTGATGAAGAGCAATCGTGTCGTCGAGTTGTTTGAAGAAGTATCCTATTTTTTTTTGTTCTTCACTATTGGAAGGAATAATAATCTCAGTTTCAAAGAAATTCGAAGCCGCAATGTTCAGTAGACCATGGTTTCTTGCTCCTTCAGCAGCATGCTTTGAAACTTCTTTAAACCAATAAGTAGTATCATAATATTTTTCTAAAAAATCCGAATCAATGTCTATAGGCTTGAATACAATATATAAAGTAGATAAAACTCCCATATCATAGCGATTTAATCGCTTGATTGCTCCCCAAGGATATCCATTTGAATAAGATTTATTATATGCAAACTCTCCATTTTTCACGAGATAATATCCACTAACATCGAGACTAGCAACAGTTTTATTAAAGAACTCATTTTGGTCTATTAACCCTTCTTGAGCTGAAATCGTTAATGGGCGAGTCGAATCTAACTCTTTATTTTTACGAGTAATCCTTTTAGCTACCTCTCCCAACTTACGCTGTTCCCATTCTTCAGTAAATCCTGGGAAACGAATTTCCGGCATATTCTTATTCGTCATGTTTAAACACCTCTAACGCACCTTGAAGCCATTCTTTATTTTCATCATTTGTCTCAAAAGTAGCGATGATAGAAAACAATTCTTTTTCTAACGCTTGCTTTTCTTGGCGAATTTGCTTAACTTCATTCCCTACATTCTTCATATCAATACTTTCTTCTTCTTCAAACGTATCAACATAACGAGGAATATTTAAGTTATAATCATTTTCTTTTATCTCATCAAAACTGGCTAAATAAGCATATTTATCTTCAGTTGCTCTATTTTTGTACGTCGAAACAATTTTTTCAACGTTCTCAACTGATAATTTATTTTGATTTTTTCCTTTAATAAATTCTTTGCTGGCATCAATAAACAAGACGTCGCGTGTTTCACGATTTTTCTTCAAAATAATCACTGTTGTTGGAATCGATGTACCAAAGAAAAGATTTGCTGGCATTCCAATGACTGCATAAATGCTACCATCTTCGAGTAATTTCTTTCGAATAACCCCTTCAGCTGCACCACGAAACAGCACACCATGAGGCAAGACAATTGCCATCGTTCCAGAATCTTTTAAATGATAAAAACCATGAAGAAGAAAAGCAAAGTCAGCTTTAGATTTTGGCGCTAGTTTTCCATATCGGTTAAATCGGGAATCATCTAAAAAGGTCGCATCTGCTGACCATTTCGCTGAATATGGAGGATTCATCACTACTGAATCAAATAAATAGGGCTCATCAGTAGGCCAATCTTTATTAAGCGTATCGCCGTTTCTCAAATTCATATCTTCTGCGTCTACACCATGAAGAATTAGGTTCATTTTTGCTAAATTAAAAGTTGTGGTATTCATTTCCTGACCGTGATACTTGACATTCTCAGGATATTTCAAATAATTCCGTACATTCAGCATTAAAGAGCCTGATCCCATTGTCGGATCAAAGACACTGAATAATTTTTTCTCTTCTTGATCAATAGTCACAATTTGCGCCATCATTTCAGAAACTTTTTTTGGTGTGTAGAATTCGCCAGCTTTCTTTCCGGCTTCGGAAGCAAATTGGCTGATTAAGAATTCATAAGCATCCCCAATCACATCACCATCATGTCCTAATACATCAATATCATTCAGTTTCTTTAATACTTCAGTTATTGTGACATTTCGTTGTTGATCATCTGAACCAAGTTTTTTTGATTGTAAATCCACATCATCAAACAACCCATTAAATTGCTCAAACTTTGAAGACAGCTCGGTAAAGCCTTTGTTCAAGTCATTCAATTGAAAGATATTTTGTTTTGCTTGATCAGCTAAGACATTAAACAAGCGATTGGGTTCAATTTCATAACCCAGAGTATCCACAATCGTTGCTAACAAATCTTCTCTTGAATCTTCATCTGCCAGTAACTCTTGATACAATTTCGTCTGCTTCTCGACTTCATCATATTCTTCTAAGGATTCATCTGCTAATAAAACAACTTGTTGTAATAATTTATCTGAAAGATATTTGTAAAAAATCAAGCCTAAAAGATAGTTTTTATATTCTGATGCATCCATTTTGCTGCGAAGATTGTCCGCTGCACTAAATAGACGCTGATTCAATTCTTGCCCCACTACATGCACACTCCTATATTTCGTTCTTTTTCCTAATTTTATCACTATAAAGCACAAAAAGAAGAAGTTTCGGGTAATTTCTTCTTTTTATGCTTTCTTTAATTTTTATTCATTATGTTATCAAAAATGTCTTCTCTATCCCTATCAAGTAACCCTCCAGCGATAGAAATGTTGCATAGAGATACATCCCTATTATAAGAAACATACGTTCGATAAGCAAACAGATAATTAAGAGAAATGAGATGCCTCAATTGGGAAAATGCCTCTTTCCCTCAAAACCTCACCCGATCCGTATCCGAAGGCCATTGATCATAGACCATTTCCCAATGATTATCCTGATAGAGTTCATACTTCTCGAAGACGAAGGGTAAGCCTTTGGCATGGGCAATGTCGTCGCTGTCCATGACTTGAAAGTGCAAATGAGGCGAGGTGGAGTTGCCAGAGTGACCGACGTTTCCTAGAAACTCGCCTTTTTGCAACTGTTGACCGACAGCTACAGCGATGGAATTGGTCTGCAAATGAACGAAAGCGAGATAGACTTGTGGGGCGTGTTTCACGATTAAATAGTTGCCAGCGATTTGGCTAAAATCGTCTTGATATTCATTAAAGGTGCGGGCATTTTTGATTGCGAGAGCTCCGTCGGATATCCAATGAACGGTTTGCCGTTCAGGAATACCGTCAACCACAGCAATGACTTCACCATCACATGGGGCGTAGATTGGTTGACCCCAACAGTAACAGTTCGCTAATGGTACACCGGATAGGAAATATCTGGCAAAAGAGGTGTCATAAAACGGCTTATGGGGCTTATTCCAATTGACTTGGACAAAATCAAAGGCATACCTCATTCCCATACGATTGGTTCCATGACTGGGGACGCGTTTGACAGGGGTCGTGGGGGCTTGCCACTCTCCCCTTAAGGGAAACTCGATGCGGATGGGGCTTTTGAATGGATCCATGGTTCTTCCTCCAATTCTACAGATGGTTCCTCTCGGTGCATTTTTTTCAACAGTGTTCAATGGCTGGCGGGAGGGCTTTCTAGCGTTGTAGAGAGTTTCTGTAATTGCTTGATCTTGGCTGTTAATCCGAGGGCGTTTTCTTTGGCTTTTTCTAAGGATGCAATCAAACGGTCACAGACAGAAATGATGTCTTCGTCGGGATCGGGTTGGTTTAGAACAGACTTAATGTCTGGTTCCTGCGATTGATCCAGAGAATTGAGTAATCGCAAGATGGCTTCTAATGAATAGTTGGCAGAGCGTAGAATCCGAATGATTTTCAAGCGGTTCAAGTCGTCCATTTCATAAATACGGTACCCATTCCGACTGCGCTTTAAGGTAAGAAGTCCGTTTAATTCCCAATTCCGTAGTGCATCGGTGGTGACACCTAAGTAATCCGCTGCTTCTCTACGCTTGAGGGAAAGCTTCCGGTCTGCGGGCTCTCCTTTCAGCAAATGTTCCACGATGTGGATGGCTTCTTCGGCTTGCGCGATTTCTTGATCGACCGCGACGATATACTGATCCAACAAGGTTTGTGCGTGATCAAAGTCGTAATTTGCTAATGCTTTGATCATCTCTCGCATCCGCTCTCGCAGCCCAGACTGAAGAACTTCAATCTGGAAAGCGATGCGCGCCGTTTTGATCAATTCTAGATGGTAGTCAGTGTAGATCCGATAGCCATTCTGCTTGCGCAGCGGCGTGGGGATCAATGCCCATTCTTCATAGCGGCGAATGGTATTTGGGTGAAAGCCAACGATTTTGGCAACTTCGGAAGTGCTATAGGTCTTCATTCTCCCCCTCCTAGCTTGTTACTAACAATGTTAGTTCATGCAGCGCCCGAGAGCAACTAGTATAAAGCAAGTTGCTCTTTTTTGTTAGCTGATGCGCGTGGACATCCGGCAAGATCACTTGGTCAAATTCCAATCCTTTCGCAAATTGAGGCGTGGTAAAGATTACTCCTTCTGCCATTGCTTTTGTCTCTTTTGTCAGGCAAGTCAAGGGGACCTCAACAAGCTGCTGTTTGATCGCAGTCATTGCGGCTTCGGTCTGACAGATAATGCCACAGGTTCGATAGGATGATTGTTGAAAAGAAGCAATCTGCTGCCGAAGTTCCGTCCATTTGTCTTGCTCTTTCGTTAGGTGGATCTCTGCCACTGCTTTGCCGTGACGTTCCACCGGCTGCAGATCCTGATTGGTGGTAAAGCGTTTGGCATAGGTCATGATTTCATAGCTGGATCGGTAACTCCTATTGAAGGTAATCACTCGGCTGTCGGGAATGATTGTTTGTATTTGGGTCAAAAAATCAGGATCCTCACTGAGTAGATTTTGGCTAACATCTCCGCAGATCGTTTTTTGACAGGGAAACAATTGATCCAGTAAATAAAATTGGAGCAGAGAATAATCTTGCATTTCATCAATGACAAGATGCTTGATTTGGTGATTGATCGGCAGTCCTTCGATCTTCCATTTAAAAAAGAGATACGGAAAGGCATCGGAATAGGCAAGCGTATTTTCTTCTTTGATCAACGCTTCTTTTTGCGTGGCTAGGAATTTTTCATATTCCCTCACTGGCTGAGTGATTCCAGTTCGTTTCTTTAATTCACGGGCAATCCATGCCGCAGATTTATTTTGATCGCCAGGCAACTCTTTTGACAAGCGTTGGGCCAATTCTTTTATTTGCTGCCAAAGGGCTGCAGTTGGAAGGTTGACGAACGCTGCTTGGATTTGCTGTTTTGTAAGACGGATGTCCGGCTCGATCACTATGTCTTCACGAAACAGCTTCTTTGGGATCGTTTCGAGGTACTCAGTCATGGCCCAAAAGAAGGACGCAGACCGTTTATGGAGATAGGACTGGGCTTTTTTCGATTGAGGCTTGCTGAGGATTGCTGCGATTTCCCCTTGGCGATCACCAATCACCAGTGATTCTCCCATCAATGGCTGCATCAACTGTGTGATATCTGATTGAAAGAGATCATCCTCGCCTAATTCAGGCAACACAGTGGAAATGTAATCAGAGAAGACCTCATTGGGAGATAAAATCAACACCTCCGATGCGGTGAGTTCTGCTCTTTTTTGATAAAGCAGGTAGGCGATCCGATGCAATGCGATGGAAGTTTTTCCAGAACCGGCAACCCCTTGAATCAGTAGATTTCTTGTTTTGGAATCTCTGATCGCTTCATTTTGCTCCTTTTGGATCGTGTGAATGATGGTTTTCATCTCTTTGGTCGTGTGCTTACTCAGTTCATTGATCAAAAAGTCGTCGTTCAAGGCGTCGTTGCTGTCTACCAAGAAACGGATTGTGCCATTCTTGATGTCAAATTGTCGCTTCAATTGCAAGCTGCCGGTAAATTTCTTTCCCATCGACTCATAATAGGCGCTCCCTAAAGGAAAATCATAATACAATGAAGAGATCGGCGCGCGCCAATCATAGACCAGTTGCTGCCCGTAGTTGTCAACAAACCCATATCTGCCAATATAAAATTTCTCGGCTTCCTCTTCCCCGTCAAATTGAAAGTCGATCCGAGAAAAATAAGGTGTTTCTTGCAGATACGACAATTTTGCGATGCGATTGGTCTCAATGGTATTCCGCTTATCGATAAACGATAAGTTCTGCTGATGGTTATAGACTTCGTATTTGTCTAATTCGTTTTTATAATCCACCGTATATTTCTTGATTTCTTTGTAGGCTTGTTCATTGGTATCCACCGTTGTTTCAAGTTCTTGGATTTGCGCGGTGATCTTTTTAGTTACATTTGCTAAGTAGCTGTTTTCATTGGTCATCGTCATCTCTTAAACCACCTTTCTTTCAGGAGTTTAGCAAGAAACTATACATTGGTGGTATAGTGTAGGGTTTGGTATCGCAAAGAAAAAGGATGCAGCGATCAAAGTCTGCATCCTTTTTCTGCTTGGTCCACTTATTTGAACTGCTTTTACTCCCAACGGAAATATCTGATCGCAACAAATAGACCGATCAATGTAATGACCACTAAAAGTGTTATCGTGAAAAAGATTCCTGTTTCTTCATGGAATGTGACTGCCTTCAGCAATTTGATTCCTTGGGTCAGTGGCATGACATCGGCAACCTTCTGTAAGCCGGTTGGCAAGATCTCATATGGAACGGTTGCTCCTGAAAGAAAAAACATCGGAAAGAAAATCGCTGAATTGATCGCACCGGTGGCTTTTTCGCTAGGAGACAAGCTGGCCACGATCAACCCGATGGCATGGATCGAAACCATCACCAACAAATAGGCAGAAATAAATTGTCCCCAATGACCGACATAGGAAAATTGGAAAAACGTGATCAAAACGCCTAATATCAACAGCATGGAAACAATACTGATCGTAAAACAAAACAACAGATGGGCGAAAAGTAACTGTGCCGGGCTGATCGGTGTTACTTGATATCGCTTTAAGATCTTGCGTTCCCGATAAGAAGACAATGCTAGCGGAAGCCCCATCACACCAGCTGAACAAATCCCGACGGTTGAGACAGCGACAAAATTCGTATTCAAGGAGTGATTGTCCGGATCCATAAATGCCATCAGACAAATGATCCCGACTGGAACAAAAATCCCAAAGATCACTGAAGACATCTCTCTCATGGAAAGTTTTGCTTCTGATTGATACAATAACCAAAATGTTTTCATTCCTACACTTCCTCCCCAACAAGCGTCAAGAAAGCCTCTTCGAGATTCTTCTTATTCACTTTTACTAGAATATCAGCTACCGTCCCGCTAGCAACTTCTTTGCCTTTGTTTAACACTAGAATCCGATCACACAGCGTTTCCACTTCATCCATGTAATGAGAGGTCAGAAAGATAGTGACCCCCTTGTCTTTTAAAGCGAGCAAGTATCGCCAAACCTCGCGCCGGGCCTGGGGGTCCAGTCCGGTTGTCAATTCATCCAAAAAAATGATTTGCGGATTCCCCATGATAGCCAAAAGGATACATAGCTTCTGTTTCTCGCCCCCCGATAATGTTCCGAGAAATGAATTCAATTTAGAGACAAGGCCAAATTCATGGAGCGCCTGCTTCCAGTTTAGCGGGTTTTCGTACAACGAATGGGTGATCTCGCAAATCTCTCTTACCTTCAATTGATTTTGAAAGGCAGATTCTTGGAATTGGACCCCCACATACTGAAACAGTCGTTTCCGTTCAGCCTTAGGATCTCTTCCCAAAAGCGAGATCCTTGCTGAATCACATTTTTGTGTGCCCAAAATACAATCGATCGTCGTGGATTTCCCTGCCCCGTTATGTCCTAACAAACCAAAGATGGTGCCCTTTTCGACTGTGAAACTAAGATCATCAATCACTCGTTTCTTCCCAAATGTTTTGCTCAATCCATGAACCTGTATCGCTGCTTGTTTGTTCATACATTCCCTCCCATCTGATCTGGACTCAGTTTAGCCGAAAATCAAACAATGATGGGATAGTGGAGGGAATAGAAATTTTTTCTAAACAAGTTTGCAAATTCCTAAACATGTTCAGAACAAAGGGAAAACACTTACATTTCAAAAGAGATTCTTTATACTAGGTTTTGAAGAAACAGTGGCCACATCGTTCTTCTATTCAAAAATAGCCTTCAGTGCTGCACTTAGCAAAAGCTCAAATTGGTTCAGTGTTGTGCCAAAGAAAAGATTCGGTTGGTAATCGGAGATTCTTTGGGGAGTATATGTTTCTGTGCTAATGGTCAGTGTGGCTAGGCTGCCGATTTTTGAATTTTTTTGACCAACAAAAGCAATCACATCGATATGGTGGTCGTTAGCCATTTTCGCTAGCTCAGCTAACCGAACTGTATCCCCAGAATTAGAAATAATAACGAGCAGAATGTCTTGCTGCACTTGCTGTCTAAGAAATTCCAGATGGCTATTGGCAGTCGCACGAAAGCCATATAAATTAAGAGATTCCGAAAAATAATTGGCGAGATTCTGAGAGAAACCGGAGCCAAGGATCATGATGCGCTTGTCGCGATACTCAGAGAGTAAATCGATAAATGCCGCCTTTTCCTCGTCGGAGAAAGTGCTTGGCATCGTAATATCCGATTGGCTGTTACCTAGTGCAAAAACCAACTCGCTATAACCGGAATAGCCAATTTTCTTGGCCATATTGATGATCGTTGCTGTAGAGACATAGGATGCTTTAGCCACATCGCGAATCCCGATTGTTTTTACTGACTGCCGATTTTTTTTCATAAAACGCAAGACTTCTGCTTCTGAATCATTCAGTTGGTATTTATCTATAAGCATTTCAACATCCATAAGATCCACCTCAAATTTTATCAATTAGGAGTATTATATCATGACAGAAACGAAATTTATTCAAGATCCCTGGGCAAAAATGACGACCCGCAACGGTTTACGCGGAGATGAAGTTATCTCGGCATTGCAAAAATCGATCCGTCGAGGCAAAGAAAAAGAGGCATGTGAATTTGCCTATGAAATGTATATCACCTCACCGCAATTTGAAGAAAAACTCTGGAGAAGATTACTAGCGATCAGTGTTGAAGATGTAGGTATGGGAAATCCAATGGCTGCCATTATGATCAATAACTTAAACACGATGCGCAAGGAATTCCAATACAACGAATCCGATCGGGCAATGTATTTCTTCCATGCGATTCGTTACTTATGTCAGTCGGAAAAAGACCGCTCATCAGACTTACTCAAGAATATTGTGATCAAGAGTTTCGCGATGGGCTATGTTCCAGAAATTCCTGATATTGCCTTGGATAAACATACTGTCCGCGGGCAGGAAATGGGTCGTGGTTCCGAACACTTCTTACATGAAGCCAGCAAAGTAATCCCACAAGCAAAAGTCACTAATGACTACAAAGAACAATACGAAAAAATCATCGAGAACTATGATCCAGATCACGTTGTGCCAAGCGCGTTTTCATTCAATCCTTGGCAAGTATAGGAGGAAGTTACATGGAAAACTCTGCATTTATCATGAAGCTGAATGACGTCCTAAGCCCCATCGCAGCAAAAATCGGCAATCAGCGCCACTTAAAAGCTATATCCAGCGGTATGATGTTTGGACTGCCCTTTATTGTTATCGGATCTTTTTTTCTAATCTTTGCCAACCCTCCCATCAACATGGATCAGTACCATCCTGAAACAGCCAATATCTTTATGACATTTATGGCTGGCTGGAAAGATTTCGCTGTAGCAAATTATGAACTCATCACCGCGCCTTATCAATTGACGATGGGCATCATTGGTTTCATCAGCGTCTTTGGGATTGCCTTTTCTCTTGCAAATGAATACAAAATCAACCCTTCCATGAATGGTATGGTTGCATCCGTCATTTTTCTAATGGTTTGTACACCAGTGAAAGAAGGCGCGATCAGCCTCAATTTTCTAGGAACAAACGGACTCTTCGTCGCAATCATCATCGGCTTGTTAGTGGTAGAAATCAATCGTTTGTTTGAAGTGAAACAGATCAAATTGAAACTGCCAGATACCGTTCCACCCATGGTGGCAACCTTCATCAATATGCTCGTTCCGCTGTTGACAAATATCATCATCTTCTATGGGATCAATTTGATCTTCTTGGCAGCAACAAACAAAATCTTTCCTGAAGCAGTGATGGAAGTTCTGACTCCTGCAACGAACATCGCTGGCAGTCTCGGCGGTTTCTTGTTGATCGTGACCTTAGGTAATATCTTATGGCTGTTTGGCATCAACGGTTCTTCAATCATCTTTCCCATCGTCTTTACACTGGGAATGGCTCAAACTGGCTTGAATGCCGAGCAAATGGCAAATGGCGAAACCATGACACACTTAATGAACTTACAAATGTTTCGGATTTCAGTCCTTGGCGGAGCTGGTGGTACTTTGGGATTGGTTTTATTGATGATGCGAAGCAAAGTTCCCGAATATCGCACCATCGGAAAATTGTCCTTGATTCCTGGAATCTGCTCCATCAACGAACCAGTGATCTTTGGCTTGCCAATCGTTTTTAATCCCATTCTAGCAATCCCATTTTTGGTCACTCCGATCATTTCGTTATTGCTGACCTACTTTGCTCAGAGTCTTGGATGGATCGGAATTGGCTTTATTGTTGATCCTTCCTTCACACCGTTTTTTGCACAAGCTTATCTTTCAAGTATGGACTGGCGCAACATTCTCTTTTGCCTACTGTTGATCGTTATCAGTATCTTCATATACTATCCATTCTTTAAAGTAATGGAGAACAATAAGACAAAATTAGTCAATCAAAATCTATAACCATTCTTCGTAACAAAAACTAGAACAGCTAAATGATTTTGCCTTATACTAAAAAAAAAGACAAATCCTTTCCCATTCATCGAATCAACTCGATTCGAATCAGAAAAGGATTTGTCTTTTTTAGTTAAAACTCCTTCATTTAAAAGACCTGAAAAGTCAGCACAGGTTTAGGCATAATGAAAGATTTCAAAGCGGAGGCCTTCTGGCGTCTCAAAGAATAGTGCATAATAATTAGGCGCGATCCGTTCTTTGTATTCCATTGGTTTCCCATGAAGAATCTTTACTCCTAGTGCTTTGATTTTTGGATAGATCGCGTCTACGGCTTCCCTGCTTTCTGCTTTAAAAGCAATGTGTTGGAGGGAACCAGGCTTTCTAGAATCAATTGTCTCATTGATCCATTCTTGCTTTGGCGAACAGATCCCAAAATCAAAGGTATCACTCAAATACTCTACTACTTCCATGTCGGCATGTTCGAGATAGCCTGAATATTTCTTTTGAACATCAAAACCTAACAAATGGAACAATTGATCATAAAAGGGTTCCGCTTTTTTTACATCGTTGACAGTAATTTGAATGTGGTGGATTTGATACATCAGTGGCTCTCCTTTCGTTATAAACCAAAACAGTTAACAGTTCTCGATAGCAAAGGGTGGGTACTGAATCGCTCTTGTTGCCAAGTGAATGAGTTTTTCCTGATTGTCGTCAGCCGCAATTCGATTCGTCTTTAGAGTACCACAATTTCGGCAACGGTGAATGATTGCCCATTCGCCATCCTCCTTGGACCAAATACTGATAGGATCCATCTTCCCTCGGCACAAAGAAGCTCGGTCTCCGGGAAGAGTATCCGCATGAAGACTCGTTAAACAGTGGGGACAGTGGTTGCGATGCTGACTACCTGCATTTTCAGGATTTACCGGTCGACCGCATTCTTCACAGATAAAACTGTCAAAACAAGCCGTCTGTCGGTAATCGCTTTTTAGTTGACGCACCATTTTACTGATACCTTTTTCCCTGTTTGTCTTTTCTTTCAAATAGGCTGTTTTATCGTCCGTATATTTTGCTTCTGCGTGTAGTTTAAGATAGCTTTCCCATCTGTCTAAAGACAATTTCTCTGCTCGCAATGCTTCTTTGATGGCACATCCTGGCTCACTTTGATGGTGGCAATCCTTAAATTTGCATTGCCCAAAATAACTTTCTACATCAGCAAAGCTCTGTTTCAATCCATCGGTAGCATCCCAAATTCCAACTTCTCTCATTCCTGGTGTATCAATGATTTTGGCACCATTTCTTAACACTAGTAATTGTCTGTGACTCGTGGCGTGTCTGCCTCGGCCATCATTCTCACGAATAGTTTTCGTTCTCATCACGTTTTTGCCCATTAGATAATTAACCAACGTTGATTTCCCAACGCCAGATGAACCGACTAAAACAACGGTTTTATTGGGTTGGAAATATGGATCAAGTTCAGCGATTCCAGATTCAGTAAAAGTACTGATCGCATGGACATTAGTGCCAATGGCCATCTGTTGGACGGCAGCAATTTTTGTTGCATTCTCTTCTCCAAGATCACTTTTAGTCAAAATGATGATCGGAATCCCCCCAGACTGCCAGGCAAGCGTTAAGTAACGCTCTAAACGGCGAAGGTTAAAGTCTCGGTTTAATGCTTGCAGGATAAACACATAATCAAAATTTGCGGCAATGATCTGCGCCTTGTTTTCTGCTTCATTGGCACGAGCAAGAGCAGCCCTTCGAAGCAATGTTCGCAGAATCAGACTATGATCTTGCCCCCGCCAATCGACCATGACATAATCCCCCGTTACCGGATAATTCTCTTGGGTTGTGGAATAGCTACCACGTTTTATTTGTGCAAATCCTCTTCCTCGTTCACTCATTAGTTCAAAGATATCCTTATGAACAGCTGTGATTTGGGCCTTTGTTTCAATTAAATCAGTCGTTTTTCTTGTATTCATTTGTTTTCTCTCCTACTTCAGAAAAGGAATTATTCTTCAACTAGAAGGCCCCCAATCCCTTCAGTCATTGAAATTCCTCTTCGTAATAAAGAGATACCTGTCTAAAATAATCAGCCATCTAAGCGTATAAAAAAAGACGATAGTCATCCTATCGTCTGAGATCACAATAATCCTCTTTATCGACAGATATCACTTCTACAAGCACAACAAATAAACCTCTGTTTATTTGTCTATTCAGCTTATTGATTAGATATCTGTGACACTCACCAAGCATACTCCATTCATCATATTAGATGGCATAGTTATTTTCGGGTTCAGTATAACAAATCGCTTTCTCTGAGTCAATATCGCTTCTGCTAGCTTCAACGAATGTCATTGAAAGCTAGCAAAAGTTTCTATTGAACTTCAAACAATGCGTGTATTCATCATTTTCTGCGCCATAAGACCCAGCCTACAAAGCTCGTCAAGCCCAATCCAAGAAAAAGATAGCCATTGCTTTTTTCATTTGTTTGAGGCAATGTTCTTTGGGCTGTGGATGTTGTTTTAGCTGTTCTAGCAGTTGTTACCTTTAGATTTGTTTTTATGTTATTGTTCTCAGTTTTTGCATTCGACGTTACTTGTTTCGAATTATCGATTATTTGAAGAGTATTTTTTGTGTAGACATAAGTCACTGTTTGTTCAGTTTCATTGAAAGTCCCGGTCATGTTGTCTGGCAATCGATTTGTGTCTAGTGTATAACCATCAATTGGTAACTGATAGTCTGGCTTACTAGCATCATATTTATCCCCAATATTGCCTTTGAGTGTTTGTGATTCGTGAATTTGGTTTCCTTCATTATCCACATATTTCACCGTTACATCTGCTGCTAGGATGGGATTTTTTGTATACGTGTAAGTCACTGTTTGGGCTGTATCACTAAAAGTGCCCGTCATATTATCCGGTAATTGCGTAGTATTTAATGTATACCCATCAATCGTTAACTGATACGTTGGCGTGCTGGCATCATACTTTTCCCCAATATTACCTGTTAGGGTTTTTGACTTGTGAATTTCTTTGCCCTCGTTATCCACATATTTAATCGTTACATCCGCTGCCGGAACAGGATCTTTGGTGTAGACGTAAGTCACGGTTTGGGCTGTATCACTGAAAACTCCAGTTATATTATCTGGTAATTGCGTAGCATCTAATGTATAGCCATCGATTGTTAGCTGATACGTTGGCGTGCTGGCATCATACTTTTCCCCAATATTGCCTTTGAGTGTTTGCGATTCGTGAATTTCTTTGCCCTCGTTGTCCACATATTCCACCGTTACATCCGCGGCGGGAACGGGATCTTTGATGTAGACGTAAGTCACTGTTTGCGCATTTTCACTGAAAGTGCCCGTCATGTTGTCTGGTAATTGCGTACTATCTAATGTATAGCCATCGATTGTTAACTGATACGTTGGCGTGCTGACATCGTACTTTTCCCCAATATTACCACTTAGTGTTTGTGGTTCGTGTATTTGATTTTCTTCATTATCCACATATTCCACCATCACATCTGCGGCGGGAACGGGATCTTTGATGTAGACGTAAGTCACTGTTTGCGCCTTATCGCTGAATTTGCCCGTCATATTATCCGGTAATTGCGTACTATCTAATGTATACCCATCGATTGCTAGCTGATAGTCTGGCGTGTTGACATCATATTTATCCCCAATATTGCCTTTAAGTGTTTGCGATTCGTGTATTTGATTTCCTTCATTATCCACATATTCCACCGTTACATCTGCTGCATGGATGGGATCTTTGGTATAAACGTAGGTCACGGTTTGGGCTGTATCACTGAAAGTGCCCGTCATATTATCCGGTAACTGCGTAGTATCTAATGTATACCCATCGATTGCTAGCTGATAGTCAGTTGTAGTTGTATCATACGTTTCTCCCACAGCTCCTGTTAATGATTGCTCCTGATGGATTTCATTCCCATCTGTGTCGACATACTTGACTGTCACTTCGCCTACACTTGCCGGATCAACGATTACATGGACAACATGTGTTGTATTCACACTATAGGTAGCTTGCCTTGCCATAAATATCGCCACATAACTTCCAGGCACACTTGTATCAACATTGCTGTAATAGGGATAGATTTGTGATGCAGAAATACTTTTTTCAATCGCACCTGAAAAATTCAATTTGAACGCTTCAATTCCTAGTGCTTGCGTAGTAAAATCAAATGTTCCCCCAACTGGGAGATGAATGGTATCCGGGCTATTACCAAAAGCATATTCGCCAGTGATATGCCGTTCATATAAAGATAAAGACTTCACTTCACCTGGTTGAAGTTCGATAGAATTTCCCGTGGAAGTAAAAGCATAATTTTCTTTTTGGTCAGTTGTACCAACTTGTTTCAACATATATGCTCCTGCGGGTACATTAACAGAAATATCGCCATTTATGTCAGTAACTAATAAGTATTCTGCGCCTGAATGCACAGAAGTAAAGGTAAAATAAGCACCCGAAATCCCTTGATTAACGTTGCTATCCGAAACATGGATCTTCAACTGTGCTTCCGCTACTTTAGCCGCTCGAGACTCTATTTCTGCAGAAGATTGTGAGTTTTCATCTGTTGAAACCTGCGTCTCCCTCTCGTCTGTATTTTGTTCTGTCTCTTCACTTCTTTTTTGACTGTTATCTGTCTGCTCCGATACTGGACTTGAGGAAGGTAGATCATCAGTAGAACTTGTCGTTGAACTTGTGACAGCTAACATCTTTTCCTTCGTTTGACTTTCCACTGAAGTCTCTTGTGTTTCTTGTGCATCTTCTAAAACAGCCATCGTTTGAGACTCAGCATAAACTGTAAATGCAGGTATCCCTAATGCTGCACTTAAAAGGATGATTACTGACAAATAAATCTTAATTCTCTGTTTCACAAACATTCACCTTAACCTTCTTCCTTTTAAAATTAAACTCGCTTATTTCAGATGTCAAAACAGTATAATTTATCTTTTTTTAATTTACAATTATTTGATTCCATCAATCATTTGGTTTCATTCGTTTTCTGTTCGGTCATAAAAACAATTCTCTTAATCAACCATTTATTCCACAAATTACTTTCTTTGCATCCCAATCACCTCGTATGAAGTTTATGTCTAATGAACTTCTTTTATCAAGCAAACACATGTCAAATCAACGCAAAGATTCTTTGCATCATTGGTATATCAGCATTTTATAAAAACAGGATTCATGGTATATCTTTTTTCTGCAGTAAACTTTTCTAACTTAACAGATAGCAACTTTTGCCTTATTCCATAAAAAAAAGCTGCAGATCACCAAAACAAAACTTGTCCTAAATGCACTCATTCATGAAATGAAAAAACGAGCATCTCTCTTTCCAATAAAATAAATAATGGAACTATCATTATTTTTTAATTTAGTCAGGGTGCGATCCTATTTTGTGAAGTCTTCAAGTATCGCAACTTAAAAGTTGCTAGTTTTTTTCAACCTATGATAGGATAAATCTAAAGGAGCAGAAAAATGAGCTTAGCAGAAAAAATGAAGGAAAGCCGCTTAAAAATGGGCTTTACACAACAAGAAGTTTCCGAAAAACTATTCGTGACTAGACAGACCATCTCAAATTGGGAAAACAATCGGAGTACGCCAGATATTGATACATTAGTAAAAATAAGTGAGTTGTATCAAATAAATTTAGATTCCTTGTTAATCACAGATCAGGAAATGCCAAATAGCGAAGTCGACAATGATCTCTTACAAGAAACAAACCAAACAATTTTTTATCGGATTCCTTATCTATTAAATTTAATTGTTGTGATCCTTTGTGTTTTTGTGGATTTCTTGACACCAACTGGCACTCTTTCTCTTTGGACGAGCATCAGCCACTTTCTGCTTTTAGCAGATATAATCCTTTTGATTGCTTTTTTTATTCTCAAAAAAAAGACTCTTTCAATCAAAACGATTGTTCTCACAATTAGTAAAGGACTTCTGATACTAACGATTATTTTAGGCTTTACTTATTGGTCAAATCGAACTGCCAATTCATCCGTCTTAACTGAGATTGGTCATAACTATGGTCATTTTATCTATCTAGCTTTCAAAGCAACTGGGATTTTGCTGATCTTTGACCGACGTAAATTTGTCTTTTAACCTTGGCTAATAAAAAATAGAGCCTGACGAACGCATGCTCTCAATGTCCATCAAAATAAAAGACGACCGAAATTATAGGAATTTCGGTCGTCTTTTTGTACAACCACAAATTTGTGCTGTAACTGTTTTTCCTCATTGACAGAAGCAGCTAGAAAGGATAGCATTGAAATGAACACGTGTGCATTTCAATAAAATTAAGGATGTGTCTCCTTGAAAACTGTCCATTCAACAGTCAGTAGCATTGTGGGTCGGATCAAACATTTTTATTCTGGTCAAGATGTGTCGCATCGTTTTATTTTGTCGCTTGTTTTTCCAGTTGTCCTCGATCAATTTTTTTTGGTCAGTTTTAATTTTATCAATACCGCTATGATCAGTTCGGCTGGAACCACTGCGGTCAGCGCAGTCAGCATGGTTGGCAGTCTGCACTTTTTCCTCGTTAATGCCTTCACTGCTGTAGGATTAGGTGGAACCGTGCTGATGGCACAATATTTTGGCAAAAAAGAAATGAAGCAGCTAAGTAAAGTTTGCAGTGGGACTGTTTATAGTGCAGTGTTGATGGCTTTGATGATCAGTCTTCTCATCGCCTGTTTCCATCAAGGAATCTTGCATCTTTTATTCGGTCATGCAGAACCGCTTGTTCTAGCAAACGCACAACTTTATTTACTGGGTTTATTGGCTTCTTATCCCATGCAAGCGGTCATCGAAGGAACCAATGGAAGTTTGCGGGGAATTGGCCGTACCAAAGCGTCTTTAAAGCTCTCATTACTCATGAATTTCGTTTATATTGTTGGTAATGTTGTATTCATCAGCATTTTTGAAATGGGAATGATTGGGTTAATTACTTCATTGCTGATCTCGCGATTTCTTGGTATGCTCTTTGCCTTTTATACTTTACGAGCAAATCGTTCCCTTTTTTTGTTAAAGAAGGAAGATTTTCTCCGCATTCAGATTCCATTGATCGCTCGAGTGTTGAAAGTCAGCATTCCCTTTGCAGCGGAATCTATTTTCTTTAATGGTGGGAAAATCATTATACAAACAATGATCGTCAGCTTTGGAACGAACGTAATTGCTGCGAATGCGATTGCTTCTTCTTGGATCCAAATTTCTGAAATCGTTCCGAGTGCATTAGCTACGTCACTCGTCCCGATCGTCGGACAATGCATTGGTCGAGGTAATATTGTTGATGCAAGAAAGCTGACCAAAACCTTTGTTATTACTGGAATGATTGCCTTTCTCCTAGTTGACTTAAGTTTATTGCCCTTCTTTCCGCTAGGCATGAAGCTGTTCAATCCACCCGCTGCCATTTTACCGGACATTTATCGCTTGTATCTGATTGCCATTGTGATGCATTTTTTGACATGGAGCATTGGCTTTATTCTTCCATCAGCTCTTCGGGCAGCTGGCGATGCCAATTTCACTACCTTGACTTCGTTACTATCGATGTGGATCTTCAGAATCGGTATGGGCTATCTAGTCGGCATCGTTTGGGGTTACGGTTTAACGGGGATCTATTTTGTGATGACTTTGGAATGGGGTGTTCGAGGTTTGATCTTCCTGCTGCGTTTTCGAGGAAAGAAATGGCATCATCATCAGTTGACTTAGGTGTTTGGAAGATATTGCCAATCTTTGCCGTAGTGACAATCACCAGTACTAGTAAAAAAATTCCCCGTCTATGGCTTAAGCTTTCCGTTTACAAAACAGGAGCAACCGTTTATTTTGTTGCTTCTGTTTTGTATAGTCTTCCAAATTCATTAGTTACGAGCCAAATCGAATGATTTCATCCACTTTTGAAGAAACTAAGTCATCGTGAGAAACATATATGCGTATACAGGATTTTAATTTGCTTTCAATAAATTTGAGGATTCCCAGTTTACTATTGGTGTCTAAATTGCTGAATGCTTCATCCAATAATAGAATTTTCGGTTTTTTTAACAGAGCACGAGCAATTGCGATTCTCTGTTTTTGACCACTCGATAAATTTTCCCCATTCTCCAGCACAACAGTATCTAACCCATTTGCAAAGCTGTTCGTCATTTCAGTGACACCTACTGCCTCTAATACTTCAATAAGATAGCCTTCATCACTGACCTCCATTCCTAATGTCAGATTTTCTCTAATTGTTCCGAACATTAAGAATGGATCATTTGATGCATAAGCAATCTGTTTTCTGTAGTTTTTCTTGTTCTCATGTATTTCTTCATCATTCAGCAAAATCGTTCCTTTATCCGGGCTATATAAGGAAGAAAGAAGATGCATAAATGTTGTTTTCCCACTCCCACTTTTGCCCACCAAAGCATAGGACGTCCCAGCTTTGAATCTAACAGATAGATTATTAATGATATAGCTGTCTGCGGCATAGGAGAAGTAAATGTTCTTAAACTCTATTGATCGCCACTCTTTCTTCAGAGTATCGTTCAATACTTCGTTTTCTTCTTCATTTTCCTCACTTACATCATCCATCACATCACTGAGCTTTCTCATCATTACAAGGACATTTTGAATTTCTCTTTGATACTCGATAATATTTCGAACCGGTGAGGTATAAAAAGTAATCAGTGAGATAAATGCAATCAGAGCGCCTAAACTCAATTTATCAGCAACAACCAGCGTACTTCCTTGCCACAACACAAGAATTGTTCCCAATGACTCAAGCAAAAGAATGAAGCTAGCTTGGCTATTTTGTAAGATCACACTATATTTCCCAGTATGAGTAAACGATTTGGCCTGCTTCAGAAATTTTCCTAAAAAAAACGACTCCCTTTGAAAAAGTTTGATCGTTCCAAATCCAGTAAATGTCTCATTCAACACATTTAATGTTCGCGCATTTTTCTCGATCAATTCATTGTTGATTTTGTTTAATGGCTTAATAAAAATTATACTTACAGCGGTATACCCTAAAAGAATCCCTGTAGTAACAAGAAATAATTGCTTGTTTATAATATATAAAATCGCTCCACCAGTAATAGCCACAAATATTTCTAAAAAAATAGAGAGCACAAGTCTTGTCAATACTTGTTGTACTTGCGTTGTGATATTATAACGCGTGATCAATTCGCCTGAATCTCTCGCTCTTAAATTAGTCGCTTTCATAAAAAGAATTTTCTTAAAAAAAGCTTCAAAGAGATCGTCATTCATTCTTTTAGAGACATTTGCAATAAAGAAAGCGCGAACAATGCTTAGGATTGCTTGAAAAAGATACAATATAACTACAGCTAAAATCAAATATTGAAAATTATACAAGATCTCGTGGAATGCTTCTTCAAAAATTGAAGTATGCGCATGTTCCTCATGAATGGCAGATTCGCTGTTCAAAATAAACGAGTCTATAATGCGTTGATAGGAAAAACTTCCCAGAAAAGAAAAAAGGGCGATAACCACGGAAAAAAGCAGAACCAGCAACAGACGTGACTTCTCTTTAAAAAAAAGCGTCCCATAATATGAAATAGAAGTTGTCTGCTCGGGGGAAAACAACTCTGTCTTATGGAAGATAACGATATATCCTCCCCAGATTTTTTCGAAATATCCTACAGAAATCTTTTTTACTCCTTGTGCAGGATCGAATACTTTTATCTTAGTGTCAGACCATTCCTCTACTACCAAAAAATGAGAAAGTCCTGTTTCCAATACGACTAAAGCAATGAAAGGCAGGTTAATCTCTTTGCTTCTGATACCGTCCCTTAGTTCTCCAATCGATCCTTCTAATCCTTCGGCTGTTAAGCCAATTTTACTTCCTGCTTCAATCAGTCCCTGTAAAGTTGCTCCTGTGCTGTTACTTCTGGTTAAATCCCTTGCCTCAGCCAAGGACATCTTTCTTCCGCATAAATTAGCCAATGTCGCAAAGGCAGCAGCCCCACAATCTTTTTGTTCATTTTGTCTCACCCTCTTCAGCATGGAAATTCAGCTCCTTTTCCACCGATAGTTATAATATTGGTTTTTGATTCTAAAATAGGTATGACCAGTCAATACAGTCAGAAAAAGCAGCAATAAGCCACTACTGACTAAATCGTAGTGAACAAAAAGAGTAAGCGGAGCAATCAAATAGGCTACTACCCAACTTGATTGAAACAATATGTAGATGCTCGTATACAACAAGTTCACAAAGCTTATACTCATTACGGATGCCACAATCATTGTCACCATCGATTCGCCTATAAACTCAAAAGTTAAGATTTTGGGCGAAACCCCTAAACTTGCTTTCACTCTTAATTCTGTTTCTTCTAAAATTCGTTCTCTTTTAAGTGAAAGAACAGAAAAAAAGAACAAATAGGCTGCACCGGCAACCATCATAATCAAACTGCTGATTTCTAATATTGAAAGAAACAAGGCTAGTTCATCACCAGTGTTTGGATTTAACAGTTTTGCCAATAATGGAATACGTTTGTTTTCTTGCTCTTGAAATGATCTGAATACATAAAAGAAAAGATACAATCGTAACATTCCTTCAACTAAGACGACTGAAAAAAACGTAGGTGTGAAGAATCGTGATAGTACCAACTTGTTTCTGCTTATTTTCTTTTTGATAATCCTGATTGAATTCTTTATCTGATTCATCCGACAGCACCTATTGCTCCCTTCTGGTAAACGATTTACTACTGTTCACCTAGTTTTAGCACTTGCTGGTTCTCTAATTGATAGACGTTACTATTTTCTGGAATAAGCGTATAGTCATGTGTAACGATCAGTGTCGTGATTTTCTTTTGTAACGAAAGACTATTGATAAGCTGAATAATCTCTTTCCCACGGAGTGGGTCCAAATTCCCTGTTGGCTCATCTGCAAGAATAACCTGCGGCTGCTTGATCAATGCACGAGCAATCGCCACTCGTTGTTGTTCTCCGCCAGAGAGCTGATGGCAATAGTCAGCTAACTTCTCTTCTATGCCTAGCTCAAAAGCTAGTTGTTCGACTTCATAACGAATTTTTTCTACAGGTTCATTTTTGATATGAAGGACATAGGCAATATTCTCAAATACTGTAAAAGATTCAATCAATCGAAAATCCTGAAAAATAAAGCCAATTTTCCGTCGATTGGAGAGAGTGTCGGGCAGTGTATCATAGTTCAGTTCTTCATCATTTAAGATGATTTCTCCAGAAGCTACAGGAACTTCGCCAAAAATCGCTTTGAGTAGCGTCGACTTTCCTGCACCACTTTTACCAATAATGTAACTAGGTTTATCATCTGGAAATAGTTGGGTGACCTTGGTGAGTACTTCTTTTTTGGCTAATGAATGGATGGTTACATCTCTAAACTGAATCATCACATTTCCCCCTACTCTAGATATACATCGTAGTGTTTGGTCATATGTTGCGAGTTATTCGTGTAGTCAAAAGTGAAAAGAACCACGTCTGTATTCGAATGTAGGATAAAGCGATAGGTTAGCTCTTTTTTGTTGTCTAAAACAAAAGAATCAATCGCATCAATGGATGTCAGGGGTTCTTGATTCTGTTCTGCAGTTACTGAGAAAATATGATTATCGATTTCGGTTTTTTCCGGTAAAGAGTCACTGATGACCACTAATGTCAGTGAGATCACCGACCGATCTCCCTCATTGGATTGTTCTACCTCTTTCAATTGGATATCCAAGTCTGCTAGCTTGATGATTTCTTTATCAGAAAAGGTCTCAAGGATTTTTTCTTCCTCTGATTTTCTATCTTTTTCGATTAAACTCTCAGGATTTGTACAAGCTGCCAAAGATACCAATGTTATTCCTAAAAGTATACATTTATCTATTATGCGCATCCGTGCATCCATCTCCTAAAAAAGAATACTATAATCAAATAATTATAGCATTCTTCCATCAATTGATTATTATAGCATGCTAATGATAGTCGGGTTTACGACCAATACGAAATGAAAATATGGAATGAATTTGTTTGAACATGACGCAAGTAACCAGCTTTTGTACCGCCACCAGCACCACATACCCAACAATGCCAATGAAATCCACCTTTAACAGAACGAGTTTCTGTCTCAGTCATTGTCCTCATATGGACTACCTCCTTCTTAATGCTATAATATTCCGAATATTACAAATATAATGATAATATTTATTTATAACAATTACAATATAAATTTATTTTCAAAATACAAAAATTTAACAGGCGATATTTGGAAACGAAAAAGCTCCTGTCATAGATGGATGATCGCTTTGGCGCTTCTGCTAAAACATAGAAAAAAGAGAAATACGCTTCATTATTAAAAGGTAAAACAAATAGAGAGAATGTGGAGCATTCAACATTCTCTCTATTCGGAAATCCAACTAAGATTATTTTCTTCATTGACTATATCAAAGAGTTGCTTGATCTAAAGAAGCAAGCATATTTTTCAGATCACCGGTAAAATAGGCTATCACCTGATCCTTGAATCATTCCAATCGCTCAGTCTTTTCATAGTTACTAGTTGAATCGTCTCTGCCTCGCTCAAGGAAACCTGTTTTGCCATCAAAAACGCTAAATCATTACTATGACAATTCTTCTAAAAGACTACATCCTTCGGTCATATCTACTGGACTGCTTTAAAGCCTATCTGATTATTAAAGGTAAATTTTTTGCTCTACGGTCAAAGATTTTATTGTCAGAGCAATTCTTGATAACGATGAATGTAGAAACGTTTGACAATCGTTACTAAGGCTAAGTAAGCAATGATGGTTGCGGTCAGCCATAGCCAGTACGCTGATGGAAGAACTGCCATGCCTAAACTTTGGCCAAAGTTCGTAAACGGTAAGAATGTCCCGACGGCAATTCCTAATGAAGTGATCGCTGTCATAATGAATGAGCCGCGGCTTTGGATAAATGGAATCTTTGGTGTCCGCAAGGCGTGGAGCACAAGTGTTTGCGACCATAACGATTCTACAAACCAGCCAGCATGAAAGACAGCGATAAAAGCGACTTGTTGTTCTGGCGCCAACGTATGGAAATCGCCACCAACTACCGCTGGACAAATAATGAAGTACATCAATAAATAGGTAGTAATATCAAACACTGAACTTGTTGGACCCAACCAAATCATAAATTTACCGATACTCGATGCATCCCAGCGCTTTGGTTTATCCAAGTATTCTTTATCCATGTGGTCCCAAGGAATCGATACACAGGAAATATCGTAAATAAGGTTGAGGAAAAGAATCTGTAACGGCAACATTGGCAAAAATGGCAGAAACGTGCTAGCAACGAGAACCGAAAACATATTGCCGAAATTAGAACTTGCGGTCGCCTTGATATATTTCATGATATTCCCAAAGGTTTCTCGTCCTGAAATGATCCCACGTTCTAAAATCATTAAATCTTTTTCTAACAAAATAACATCGGCCGATTCTTTGGCAATATCTACTGCCGTATCTACTGAGATTCCGACATCTGCTGCCTTCATTGCTGGCGCATCATTGATCCCATCTCCTAAAAATCCTACTGTGTGCCCATTTTCTCTCAAAATCCCGGTAATTCGCTGCTTTTGCTGCGGGTTCAATTTGACGAAAACATTGTATTTTTCAACAAGTTGACTAAGTTTTTTATCCGATACATTTAGAATGTCTTCTCCACTGATCAGCTTTTCTGCCCCTAATCCAACTTGCTGACACACAGACTGCGTTACTAACGCATTGTCGCCAGTTAACACTTTCACGCCAACTCCGTGTTTCTTTAACGTTTCCAGTGCTTGTTTCGTGGTTTCTTTTGGCGGATCCAAAAACGCTAGATACCCAATGAGAACCATCTCAGATTCATCTGCTACAGAAAATTCACCTACCACGCTTGGATTCGTTTTTTGAGCTACCCCGATCACACGTAGCCCATCTTCATTTAGTTCATTGACTTTTTTTAGAACTTCTTGTTTTATCTCCTCAGTTAATGCAGTCACCTTTCCTTTGAAATCTACATAACTTGAGATGCTGAGCATTTCCTCGATTGCGCCTTTGGTGATCATTTGTGTTTTTCCAGACGGATCTTCTACGACCACACTCATTCGTCTCCGTTCAAAATCAAAGGGAATCTCGTCGATCTTTTTATATGGGAGATCAGGGACTCCTAATTCTTTTTTAGCCGCATCAATGATCGCAACATCTAATAAGTTCTTCAATCCGGTTTGGTAATAGCTGTTAAGATAGGCATGCCGCAATACTCGCTCATCTTCTTCTCCAGTCAAATCCAAATGGTACTCTAAAATAATCTTGTCTTGCGTTAGCGTGCCAGTTTTATCCGTACAGAGGATATCGATCGCACCAAAGTTTTGGATCGCATTTAAGTTCTTGATCACAGTGCCTTTTTTCGCCATTCCAGTTGCGCCTTTGACCAAATTCGTTGTTACGATCATCGGCAACATTTCTGGCGTCAGCCCAACAGCCACTGACAAGCCAAACAGGAATGCTTCCATCCAATCGCCTTTCGTGAAACCATTAATGACAATGACCGTCGGTGCCATTAATGCCATGAACTTGATGAATAAGAACGAGGTTTTGCGAATCCCTAACTCAAAGCTGGTTCGAATAGGCTTAGTGGACAATGACTTTGCCACATCACCGAAAAGAGTATGGTTGCCAGTAGCGATCACAACCCCTTCCGCTGTACCACTGATGACATTGCTTCCCATAAAGGCTAAATTTTCATAGCTTGTTTCAGAATCACGGCTTGTAACAACTGCTTCGGCATTTTTTTCAACCGGATAACTTTCTCCCGTTAAAGCAGATTGAGAAATAAACAAGTCTTTCGTTGCAGTCAAGCGGATATCCGCTGGAATCATGTCTCCCGCAGACAATTTCACAATATCTCCACAGACGATTTCTTCCATCGGTACTTCTGCGTAGACGCTTTTACGCTTCACTGTCGCAGTAACCTTAACCAATGACTTTAGTTTTTCGGCAGCCTTATTTGATTGCACAGATTGAATCAACGTCATGGTGCCGCTAATCAAAATCATGACAAAGATTATCCCACTGCCAAAATAATCCCGTTCCTCTGGTGCCGCAATAACGACTTCAGTGATAAAAGAGGTAATCCCTAACCCAATCAGCACTAATGTAAAGGGAGTGATATACGCTTTTAAGACTTCCATAATGAATGGGGTCTTCTTTCCATAGGAAATTTGATTTGATCCATACTTGTTCCTAGCCGCGATTGCTTGTCCTTCAGTCAGTCCTCTTTTAGAAGTCTGAAAGGTTTCATAGATCGTTTCGATCGTTTTTTTTGCCATTAATCCATAATTAATGCTTTGAATAGGTCGTTTTTTTGTTTCCACTTTTTCTACCTTCTCTCCAAATAGTTCGCCACAACTCTCTTCGAATAATCAAGAAAATTGTTTCCTAGCATTGTTGTTTTATTGCGAGGGTTTGAAGAAGAAGGCGCTAAAAACAAATAGACAATAGTATCTGACTATCTCTTTGTTCCTCTTCTGCCAAACCCTTTGGTATCGAATGACTATCGTCCATTTGTTTTCATCTCCTTCCGGTTGAACAAATATCGGTCAACTGACAAGTCTTTTTTGAAAACCTTCAAGATCAAAGCATCTGCTTGATAGGCTTCTGTTTCGCTATATCCTAATCTCCGATAAAAGCCCCAAGCTTGCTTTCTTCCTGTTAAAAATAAGGTCGAGTAATTTAAATTTCTGGCAATTTGCTCCGCATACACTAGTAATTTCTTCCCTAACCCTTGCCCTTGATAATCTGGGTGAATGGCCACTTGTTTTATTTGCATACACTTAGACGAACAAGGGTGCAAAAGAAGGGTGCCGACAATCCGCTTATTTTGCCTTGCCACCAAATGAATAGCTTGTTTCTCCTCTGCTGGAGACTCTCTTAATAACGGTTGTCCCGCACTAACCTTTAACACTTGGTTTCGCAAAACTAATGTTTCTTTATAGTCACAACTATCCCATCTGATTAACGTAAGCACTGTTTTACCATGTTTCTCCCTCCTCTGATAAATGAAAAACTTCTAGTACATGATTATTTTTCGACAATTGAGTAACAATTTCTTTCACTGCTAAATCAGCATTGGCAGCAGGCTCGATCTCTACTTGCAGCTGAATCCGATTTTCTGCCAGGTCTTGGCAAACAAAATGGCAAAATGAAAGAACATACCGATCCAATTGATTGATGACCTCTGTCCGCAAAGCCACCTCGGAAGACCTTTCTCCGGTAATGATCAAAAATGAATTTGTGTTCTTCTCCAGAGATTCTGTTCGATACCCTTCAGCAAATTGATCAAATCTTTGAGAAAGAAAACGAATCACACTATTCACCAGCATGATCATTAGCGCTGCAAAAAATCCTTCTTGGATATAACCAGCGCCAATCACTGTGCCAACAGCTGCTGTACACCATAATGTTGCTGCAGTATTTAATCCTTTTACACTAAAACCATCCCGCAAAATAATCCCGCCAGCTAAAAAGCCAATACCGCTCACTACTTGTGCAGCAATTCGAGTAGGACTCGTATCAGACGCAACCATCGAGGATAATGAAACAAAAATCGTTGCTCCCAGCGAGACTAGAACCATCGTCCGTACACCTGCTAGCTTTTTTCTCCACTGTCTTTCAACACCAATAAGGCCTCCTGCCAGCACACTCAGACCCATCATTCCCAAAAATACATACTCCTGCTCCTTTCCTCGTTTTAAAAATAAAATCGAATCATTAGGCACAAAAAAAAGCGACTTTTCCGCAAAAACTCCGCGAAAAGTCGCTCTAAATTCGTCAAAAAACAAGACAAAAAAGACATTGATCTAATCGTTGAGTTTTGGCACTATACAACGTAAAGACAAACATCTTAGCTACCTTAAGAAAAGCCTTGTATTCGACAGTTCCTGTTCTACCCATTGGCGTCTCTCGACATTTTTGGGCAGTAGCCTATGTTTGCATAGGAGCCTCACCTAACAAATCATATTTTATTTTCAGGTACACACTAACAAATTCGTTTTTTCTTGTCAATTTTTATTTTGCCGTTTTTCCTCATGATTTTTTAATACGATTAGAAAAGTATAAGTACGTTATACGAATAAAAATCAAGAATTCAGTAGATTTTGTGTAAAACAAAGCTGTTTTTATATTGGGTTTAATCGATCTTAAAACACTGTGAAACCACTCGTATGAAGATCATTTTAAAATAATCTTTGTTAATGATTGAAACAGACATTTGTCGATAAACTATCAAACTATCGTTCTTCCCTGCAGTCATCCGAAAAGGAAATTTATTAATTTCACATTAAAAAAATTATTTGAAAAAATTTTATTTTCTTTCTAGCTTTACACTGCTCGGAAATACATTTTAGAATTATTCGTGTTATTTAAAAGAGATGTAAAGGTATTGGCTTTTCTTTATCATTTTTCAATTAATAGACTTTAAAAATCATCTTTCTTATGAGAAGAAAGCCTCAATTACTAGGAAGTCTTAAATAATTGAGGCACAAATATCATTTATGCTTTTTTTATCCAAAAAATGGCAGAAATGAACGAGTTTCGTCATTTCTGCCGCTTTTTCAGGTTGTAGATAGTTGCTCATAGGTTCAAACGAAGGCGTTTATCTATGTGCTAAACAACGTGATTATTCGTTAATTGGTGAAACGTTGATGTGAATCGTACGTGTTGGTTTGTAATTAAATAGTGTGAAATAGAATTTATATTCTACTTTTCCACCACCAATATTTTTTCTTGAATACTCCTCGATACTGTTTTCGATTGTTCCTAGAGAAGAATAATCAGTATTATATATAACCGATTTGACTTAAAGTCACGATTTAATTCTAACTTGTAGCCACTATATTTTGTTCCTTCTCCTCTTTGATCTTCGACAAATTTGAAGTGATCCACGCGGTCGTTATAAGTTACCTCTTTTACTAGCTTACTTCCTGTAACAGGTAGACAAACAGGAGGAACACTTACTGTTTCTGCGTTTTGAGTTCCTACAGCATCTGCATGTGCAATATTCGTTTGAGCTGCCGCAATCGACAAGCCGCATATTCCCGCTATAATATATTTACTTAGTTTCAAAATAATCATCTCCTTTAAGTTTATGAATAAACACCAACACTATTAAAGTTAGTGTTTATTACAATAAGTTTTTATCATAAAAAGAAATAGTTTTTTTCACCAGATAAGCCCCTACAAGAAAAAATAAATAAATTCTCTATAGACAAATTGTATTGCCTTCACCCTAGCGTCTATACATTTCCAGATACTCCATTTATTTTATAGCTCTTTTAAGAAATGTAGTCACAGAACTTTTTTATTAAGTTTAGTTTCTCTTTTAGAGAAAGATTCAATAATAGACTAAAATTTTTACCTTTACCACTCCTGATTTGGATTTTGCACGAAACCATCTTACAGCTGGTATGCCTGAATTAGTTTTGTCAGAAGCCACTTAGGAAACATTATCCGCATAAAAAAAGCAGCTTGCTATTACATACTGCTTTTTTTGTATTGTTGTAAATTTTCGGTAATTCGCTGATCCTTGGTAAATTTAAGCTTAATCATTCTCAATTCGATTAATTTTTAGTTTTGCTACATTAGAGGTTTGTTTATTTTTTTACACTACTTACATTTTTGTAAGTTGTAACTATAATTAAACATCCGTATAGTTACACTATAACTATTGAATTATAGTGGGAGGAGATTAAGTTTGAAAAAAGTAGTTAGAGTATTTTTAGCGGTATTATTACCTTGGTCTATTATTGTTGGAACAGGTGAATCAGTTGTAGTCGCAGCAAGTCAAGAGATAGTTAGTCAAGAAAGTTCAAATGAAGCAGAAGAAACATTGCCTGATCCCATTGACGAGAACCTAAATGAAGAAGCATTAACTGCTTTTGTTTCGGAACAAATTGATGATGGAACTGAAATAGAGTTTACAGAAGAAGGCGTTTATATTAATGGGAACTTCTATAATCCGGAGGAATTTGATTATTTATTAGAAAGTATGGAGGAACCTACTGATTTAAACATAGGTATTTTAGATGACTCTACTTCAAATAGTCGGCAAAGCAGAGCATTTTTTATTCCAGCTGTAGGATGGGCTTCGGCTTGGGTATATGGGGTTCCAGGAGTTGGTCAAATTGCTGTCGTAGCGACTGCTGCTGTAGGTGTGACTGTTGGAACATACATTTTAGGGAAAGCCATTATAAAAAGTGGAAATTGGGCTTATAATAAAATTCGAAGTCATGTAAATTCGAAACCTAGACCAAAAACGAAAAAAACCGTACAATACAATTATAGTAAATCAGTAACTAAACAAGAACATACGAGCTACACATATGGTATTCCCAAGAGCCTTTTAGACGGAGCTGGCCGTGTGAAATTAAAAAATATGAATCAAAAAGTTCATCGTAAGGGTGCACCGCCTGCTTGGAGAGATCCAAAGACTGGCTATACTAAAGAAAAAGATATGTCAGGACATGCGGGGAAAGAATGGAAAATCAAAGACAAATCAGGGAAAAGAAAAGCTTCGACAGATGGAAACGGAAAGATTATATCAAAATAGCCTTCATATCTTTGAAGAGTTTAAGAGGAGAACTTTTATGAGTCCCAATATAAGAAGCATATTTTTATCTTCATATAACACTTACAATCTGAAAGGCAATCTAAGATTTGAACTGGCACCTGAATCAGAAGAAAACTTTCAGAAGAGAATTGAAGTCGCAAAAGATCGGGCTAAAACATTGTATAATGAGGTGTTTTCTGACGAGAAAGAACTACAACTAATTATTACGGCTTCTAAATTCTCAGGAGCTGGCTTGATACGTAAGTACCTATACAAAGCCAACTATCAAATTGTCGATAGTTTTACTACTTCAGCTTTTGATTCATATTATGAAAATAAAGCGACTATTTTAGTCATGAATACACAACGAAACAATGTAAGAATTGCAAAAATTATTGATGGCTTGTGCTACAGAGATTTTAATGAAGTTGGAAAATTGAGAGTAAGTGACAATCTATTTCTGTATAATTCAAAAACAAACACTATTGTTAATATTTATGACGATAGGGGATGTGATATTTGGTCTAATAATTTTCAAAGTCAAAAGAAACTGTATGATAAATTTAATGATTGGATTTTAGAATATGACAAAAATGAAATTGATTTATTTTACAGTAATATTGACCGTGTCTAACAGAACCAATTAATCTTTATCATGAACATAGAAAAGAAAATCTGCTGCATTGAACAGTCACCGTTTATTTAGCAAAATCGCACGAAGCGCTCTTGAATTGTCAGATGATTTAGTAAAAACTATAGTAAGTTGCTAAATACACTTTCATTTTTACATTCTTCTTAAGTTTCCCGCTCTTTCTTGGAGTAATCTTTTATTGTGTTTTATGATATAATAATATTGCTAAACGATAGAAAACTTATAGCACTACAACACAAAGGCGCTCCCTAACCGCGACGAAAGGGAGCGCCTTTTTTTATGCTAGTTGCGACTGCTAGCATGTGAGTTGGATAGCAACTTGCTTAGTTGTCGTCTTTGTCTTTCTCATCCAACCAGTGAGAAAATAGCTCAAACAACAATTGGCGCGACAACCAACGATAGAAAACTCATAAGCACTACAAACACGCCTTCTGGGGGCAAGTTGCCTTTTCTATTATATCAAATCATCTATACGATTTAGTAAGCTTTTCGAAAATTAATTTCATCGTCTCAAATGTTGAAAAAACATTCGATATATTAAATAAAGATTTTAAAGACAATCAAATTATAGTCGCTTCAATTTATGCATATAGCAATTTCAAACCTGTAGAAACTATTGAGATTATAGACAAAATTTTTTTCTGAAGAGTCTATCACATCAGATGGACTTAAAATTAAATCAGATCCCCTAATGTAACAACTTTAATTTCTTACAATACTATATACACATATATACACAGAAAAAGCATCGATTGCGTTAGTTGAGATTGATGCTTTAGTTTTGTTATAATTTTCTATTTTACTTTAAAACGCTCTTTGTCAACTAGTGTTGGCAGATTGAAATCAATAGATTAATAGATATAAGAATATGTAGTGTTGATGAAAAATATTAGATTTTCTTTCAAATTGATTTCTTATAATCAAGAATTTTACTTATGCACATCATACTAAACTGCTTTAATATCCTATAAAATCTATTGACTTGATCTAAAGTTATTTTCATTTCATATTACTACGTATTTTTTCAGGAATCAACACCACTTCACTTGCCAAATCGTCTGGCTTATAGGTAGAATCTATGCATTCATCCCAATAATCTAAATGCTTTTTATCAATCCAACTTTCAGAATTCTCAACAGGAATTCCACCTTCTCCTTGTATTGAATACCAGTACAAAAATTCTTCCCCGTTGAGCTGTTCTCTAAAGATTGTCTCAACAAACATTTTTTCATTTTCCAATGTGAGTAATGTTTCTTCCATATGCTCATTTAAGAAAGACATCCATTCATCAACTATAGCTGTTTTTCCTGCTTTTACTTTAAATCTTGTCAGTTCTGTCTGAAGCATGAAATCCATTCCTTTCATCGTCTTATTACTAGTATATCACTTTTTACAGCTTATATTTTTGCTCTTAAAGTAGGCACAAGACAAAAATAAGCAACTACTACTTCGAGCAATTAATGGTATATAATATTCTTAAGAACTAGAATTGTTTGTAAATAGCTTGAATGTTAAAATGCGTTGCTTGTAGCAACGAGAAACTCCTCATACAATATTGTTAGAAAATAAAAAAAGGAGGACAGATTTAATGTTACATGAAAATATAAAGGCAATCAGAAAATCAAAAGGGCTTTCACAACAAGAACTAGCTATTAAACTGAATGTAGTAAGGCAAACAATCTCTAAATGGGAACAAGGATTGTCAGTTCCTGATTCAGATATGCTTATTTCCCTGTCGGAAATACTAGAAACCCCTGTCAGCACCTTACTTGGAGAAAAGGTTTTTGAAACTAAAGGTGATGACTTAAAAGTAATTTCAGAAAAATTAGAGGTAATAAATTTACAACTTGCACAAAGGAAGAGAACTAAGCAAAAAATTATTCAAGGATTACTTATTACACTCTTTGCTGTTATAGTAATAATTTCAGTGAGCTTAATTGTATTTAAAAGTTCCTATTTAGATTGGAATTACAATGACCCTGAAACTGCTGTTCTAGGAGTAAGTCTTCATGCATTTGAATGGCTATTTGTTAGATTCGCACCAATTATTCTTATTGGAGCAGTTGCTGGGATTTACTATATACGAAAGAAAGTGTAAGAATACGTTACATTGGAAATATAAGTTAAACTTTTTATCTATAATTTCCTATTCAAAACACAGATAGTTAATCTATATGGTTAACTGCTTTGTTCCTGCCTACGTTAATTATATTTCTATTGACCATGTAATAGCTTGTGCATCCTGATTGAAATATTAATTGCTGGAATTGCCGTTCTCCCTTACAACCTTATAATGATTATCGCAGTGACTAGTATCATAATACTAGTCACTTTTTTACCGTTACTTCTATATTCGTTATAAACAATTTATATACCATCAAGGGATACATTTATGGACTTGAAAAAACGAGAATTTGAAGCAGATACTACTATTAGTATTCCCAACAAGGAGAAGGATTTCTGCCGTCCTAGTCAGCCAAATGATTGGTATGATGTCATTGCTACGAAATATAATCTGAAACGGATTACACTTCATGAATTTAGAAAGACATTATGTATCGTGTCGGTCATAAAGATTCTAAAATTACCCGTCAAGTTTATAACTACTTCTACCCCGAACGGGAAGAACGAAGTGCAGATCAATTCGCTCAATTCATTGAAAAGGTAAAATATCTCTTTTAATCTTTTTTGTAGTTAGTTTTGTAGTTAGTAGACTTTTTGAAAAAACAAAAGCGCCAGAAACGCTTATATATAAACGTTTCTAGCGATAAAAATCGAATTACCCTACACTACCTTCCATCTCATAACTTATCAATCGGTTTAGCTCGACGGCGTATTCCATTGGTAGTTCTTTGGTGAATGGTTCGACGAAGCCCATGACGATCATTTCGGTGGCTTCGCTTTCGGATAAGCCGCGGCTCATGAGGTAGTAGAGTTGTTCTTCTGAGATTTTTGAGACTTTTGCTTCGTGTTCTAATGATACTTGGCTGTTGTGGATTTCATTGAATGGAATGGTATCGGATTTCGATAGATCATCCATGATGATAGTGTCACATTCGATGTGAGAGATAGAGCCTGCGCTCTTCTTGCCGAAGGTGACTTGTCCACGATAGTTTACGGCGCCGCCGTCTTTTGAAATAGATTTCGAGACGATGGAGCTGGAAGTGTTTGGTGCGTTGTGGATCATTTTAGCACCTGTATCTTGGATTTGGTTCGCACCGGCAAATGCAATGGAGAGCATCGTACCGCGGGCGCCTTTGCCATCGAGATAGACACTTGGATATTTCATGGTTGTTTTGGCACCTAAGTTGCCGTCGATCCATTCGACTGTGGCGCCTTCCAATGCTTTTGCTCGTTTGGTTACGAGGTTATAGACATTGTCGGACCAGTTTTGGATGGTTGTATAACGGCAGTAGGCATCTTTCAAGGTGAAAATTTCGACGATAGCTGCATGCAAACTATTACTGGAATAGGTTGGTGCGGTACAGCCTTCCACATAGTGGACGCTAGCACCTTCATCAACGATAATCAATGTTCGTTCGAACTGACCGGTGTTTTCGGCATTGATCCGGAAATAGGTTTGCAGCGGTACGTCAACGCGGACGCCTTTTGGTACATAGATAAAGGTTCCACCGGACCAAACAGCTGAGTTCAGTGCAGCCAATTTGTTATCGGTTGGCGGTACTAATTTTGAAAAGTATTGCTTGAAGATCTCTGGGTATTCTTTCAAGGCTGAATCGGTATCGGTAAAGATGATGCCTAACTTTTCAAACTCTTCTTTCATGTTATGGTAAACGACTTCTGATTCATACTGTGCCGAAGCCCCGGCTAAATAGGCACGTTCTGCTTCGGGAATTCCGATTCGTTCAAAGGTTTCTTTGATTTTTTCTGGTACATCATCCCAGTCTCGAGCTGGGCTGTCGCTAGGTTTTTGATAATATTTGATGGCATCGAAATCGATGTCGGACAGATCCGGTCCCCAGTTTTGCATGGGCATTTTGTTGAAGGCTTCTAATGACTTCAATCGGAATTCCAACATCCATTCTGGTTCTTGTTTGACCCGTGAGATTTCACGGACGATGTCTTCGGTCAAGCCTTCACCGGTACTAAATACGGGCTGCACGTCATCGTGGAAGCCAAATTTATATTCTTCTAATTCGGGTACACCCATGGTTCTCACTCCTTTGTTTTGCTGCAATCTACTCTACTTGATGCTCATCGGTTTCCGAGTGTCTGTGTTCCACATCTGATTGTTGGGTATCGTCGGCGATCGCTTTTTCCAATGCTTTCCATGCAAGGGTGGCACATTTGATCCGCGCGGGGAACTTAGCCACTCCTCCTAGCATTGAAGCATCACCTAGACGGTCACTGTCAGAAACAGTATGACCTTGGACCAATTCAGAAAATAAACCTGACAATTCTCCAGCTTCGGTCAATGTTTTGCCGATCACTGCATCTCCCATCATTGAAGCACTGGCAGTGCTGATAGAACAGCCTTCACCGGTAAATGCCACGTCTTTGATGGTCTCCCCTTCAACGGCGAGTTCTAAATGAATCACATCGCCACAAGTGGGATTATTCAATTCGACTTTATAGGTAGAATCTCCCAGTGTTCCGCGATGATGGGGGTGACTGGAATGATCTAATATGACTTGTCGGTATAAATTATCTAATTTCGTTAATGCCATGTTGGAAAAACTCCTTTGTTAACTTGATGGCGTCAACCAATCGATCGGCGTCCTCTCTTGTATTATACAGGTAAAAGCTGGCACGTGCAGTCGCCGGTACGTGCAAATAGTTTAAGAGGGGTTGTGCACAATGATGACCGGCACGGACAGCGACACCTTCCATGTCTAATGCAGTCGCTACATCATGGGGATGAATCCCGTCGATGTTAAAAGCGATGACACCTGTTCGTTTGGCTGCTTCTTGTGGACCATAAATCGTCAGTCCATCAATGGCTTGCAATTTTGGCAAAACATAAGCGACCAGTTCAGCCTCGTGTTGATGGATGGCCGCTAACCCAAGTTCACTCAAGCAATCTACCGCTGCCCCTAGCCCGATGGCGCCAGCTATGTTTGGGGTACCTGCTTCAAACTTCCATGGCAATTCTTTCCACGTGCTTTCTTGAAGATGAACGAAATCAATCATTTCGCCGCCAAATTCCACTGGCTCCATCTGATCTAACCAATAACGTTTGCCATATAAGACACCAATGCCGGTCGGGCCGCACATTTTATGACCAGAAAAAGCATAGAAGTCACAATCTAATGCTTGGACATCAACTGACATATGGGGAACTGCTTGGGCGCCATCTACTACTATCACGGCTTGGTGTTGATGGGCTAGTTGCGTTAACTCAGCAATTGGATTGATCACACCAAGAACATTTGAGACATGAGCAATGGCAACCACCGCTGTTTTATCCGTGATCTGTTGACGTGCATCATCCATGTCAAGGATACCTTCTGGCGTCAATTGGATATATTTCAGAATCGCTTTCTTGCGTTTTGCCAGTTGTTGCCATGGGATGATATTGGAATGGTGCTCCATGTAAGAGATCACGATCTCATCACCTTCATTGACAAATTGATCCCCAAAACTGCGGGCTACCCAATTCAGGCTTGTCGTCGTACCACGAGTGAACAACACTTCGGCGGTTTCTTTGGCCTGAATAAAATGGCGAACTTTTTCCCGCGCGGCTTCATAAGAATGGGTCGCCCGTTCCGCCAATGTATGAACGCCGCGGTGAACGTTGGCATTGTCTTGATGATAATAGGCAGCGATCGTCTTCAAAACGGCTTCCGGCTTTTGGGTGGTGGCAGCATTATCAAGATAGACTAATGGCTCATCATTGACGATTTGATCCAAGATAGGAAACGCTTGTTTCACTTTTTGGGCATCGATCATGCAAGTAACTTCCCTTCAATAACAGCCACCAGTTCTTGTTGCACTTCTTTCACAGGAATGGCCGTTAAGACAGATCCCAGAAATCCGCGAATCACTAAGCGTTCTGCTTCTTCCTTGCGCAAGCCGCGACTCATCAAGTAGTACATTTCTTCTGGATCGACACGACCCACACTGGCAGCATGTCCTGCCGTAACTTCATGTTCGTCAATCAATAGAATCGGATTGGCATCGCCACGAGCTTGGTCAGACAACATCAAGACCCGACTTTCTTGTTGGGCATCGGCACCTTTGGCTCCTTTTAAAATATGTCCGATACCGTTGAAGGTCAAGACGCCGCGTTCTCTAATGACACCATGTTGCAAAATGTGGCCGATCGAATGTGGTGCTTTATTTGTCACTCGCGTATCGATCCCTTGTGTTTGCCGACCGGCACTGATAGCAACAGCTTTTACTTCAGAATGGGCGCCTTCGCCAACGAGGTCTGAATCAAAGTCAGCAATCACATCGCCGTCATTCATGACACCAATCGCCCAATCAACCATAGCGTCTCGTAAGACATAGCCTCGTCGATTCATATAGGTAGTGATATTGACCCCCAATTGATCAATAGCTGAGAATTTGACTTTAGCCCCTGCTTTGGCGATCACTTCTACAACGATATTTCCAGATAGCTTTTTGGCTTGATCCCCTTTGGTTTGGAAACGTTCCAAGTAGCTGAATTCACTGTGCTCATCTGCTACGATCAAGACATGCTTGAAGAAATGCGCTTGGCTATTGCCATTATGATAGAAGATTGCTTCTAGTGGTTCTTCAATGATGACATTCTTGGGTACATATAAAAATAAACCACTATTCATAAATGCCGCATGGGCCGCAGTCATTTTGTCTTCATCCATTGGGACTGCTTTAGTCATATAGTATTGATTGACGAGTTCTGGTACTTCTCTCATTGCGGTAAACAAGTCCGTAAAAATGACACCTTGATCCACTAGATGTTGCGGTAATTGTTCAAAGACCGTTGTTTCATCAAACTGAACAACCGTTGGATGGCTATCCATTGCATCAAAGGATGGAACTGCCCCCAATCCTGCTGCCGTTGGATCAATCACGCCAGAGAATTCTTGTTCACCGACAAGTGCTGCTTCATTGATATTAAACAAAGGCCAGCGTTCATAACGGACCCGTTCAATTTTAGGAAACGGGAGTTCATCCACTTTTGCAAGGGCTGCTTGGCGGAGTTCCAACATCCATTCAGGTTCTTCTTTCAACGCTGAAAACACGTTGACTTGGTCAAGATAATCCTGTAATTTTGCCATTTGCCTTGCCTCCTTATGCTTCTTCTTCTTTGTAGTCGATCCCTAATTCTTTACTGATTCCAGCATAGCCTTCAGCTTCCAGGCGTTTCGCTAAATCAGCAGATCCCGTCATTACCACGCGACCTTCCATCATGATATGTACCACGTCAGGAGTGATATAATTCAACAACCGTTGATAGTGAGTAATGATGAGCGCGCCAAAGCCTTCCCCGCGCATTTCATTGACCCCTTTAGCGACGACTTTCAAGGCATCAATGTCTAATCCAGAGTCGATTTCATCTAAAATCGCAAATGTTGGTTCTAGCATCAATAATTGCAAGATTTCGTTCCGTTTCTTTTCCCCGCCAGAGAAACCTTCATTCAAATAGCGTTCTGCCATTTCTTCTGGCATGTTCAATAGATCCATTTTTTGATCTAATTTCTTTAGAAAATCCATGACAGAGATTTTGTCCTCTTCATCCCGTTTAGCGTTGATAGCAGCTCGCATGAATTCAGCATTTGTGATTCCTGGAATTTCACTAGGGTATTGCATCGCCAAGAACAAACCTAAACGTGCTCGCTCATCCACTTCCATTTCCAGCACATTTTCCCCATCGAACAAGATTTCTCCTTCAGTGACTTCATAATTCGGGTTTCCCATAATTGCCGCAGATAAGGTAGATTTTCCTGTCCCATTAGGTCCCATGATGGCATGGATCTCACCGGTTTTTAAAACAAGATCAACACCTTTTAAGATCTTTTTATCTTCAATTTGGACATGCAGGTTTTTGATTTCTAAAACTGACATTCTGTTCCCTCCAGTATCTTTTCTTTCTCACTATTTTAGACTAATTGAGAATGAAGTTCAAACGCAATTGCCTACTTTTTTAAAATTCTTCTAATCTAGCCCCTAGAGATACATTGGAATCATTACAAACTGCTGTGAGGATCCCCTTTGAAAGAAACTAAAAAAAGACACCCTCAGCCCCGACGAAAGCATGTGCTTTTGTCTTTAGGAACAGAGGGTGTCCTACTTGAAAACTCTAAGCTTGCACGAGCAAAATGACGCAATCAAAAAGAAGCATCAACATTTGCAAGCGGATGATAGAGTTGATTCATTAATTCTGTGTCGCTTTTACGTCCACGATTGGATAGTAGGATCACGCTGGTTTTGTTGTCTTTAGAAAACAACCCAAACGATTCGAATCCTCCTTTACCACCATGAGCCCGAAAATAAGTCCCTTTGTCATAAAAACCTGCGGCATAGGACCCGCCAGCGGCTGGTTGCCACATTTGCTTCAGTGAAGCTTTATCCAGCAGTTTCCCATTCAATAATAAATCATAATAGCGATACAAGTCGCCAACTGACATATAGAGATTTCCAGTTCCTACCTCAGCTGCCAAGTTGGCTGAGGAAATATTGTTAGGGTTCCCGTAAGGATCTGCTTCGCCATCCGTTTTGTAATTGACCGTAGGATGATCCTGCTGTAAAAAGGCTTTATACAAGAAAGATTGTTTCAACCCATTCTTATTGATAAAAAAATCCGTTAACAACGCATCATAACTTTTTCCTGATACTTTTGTCAAAATACCTGCCAGTAAATTGTAGTTGATGGGACTATATTTGAATGTTCCTTGGGTTCCGGATAAGACAGCATGGGTGGCATCCCAGTCGAGGATCTGTTGCACGTCTTCCAGTCCTTGCGGATTTTCTGAAAGTTTGAGTCCGGAAGCCATCTGCAGCATTTGCTGAATCGTAATCTTGGCAGCGCCTGGAATATACGGATAAAAGCGCGCTAATGTATCCGTCAAGGATAGTTTCCCTTCCTTAATTGCCCGCATGATCAAGACCGCCGTCAATCCTTTTTGCATCGAGCCAATATTGAATAATGTTGTCGGGGTGTTTTTGACATCAGCTGCTTTGTCAGCATATCCGTACCCTTTGTGCAGCAGGACTTTCCCGTTTTTTACAACCAATGCACTTCCAATAAAACCACTGGAAAGAATTTTCTGATCGTAGCTGGCTCCTTCGGCTGTGACGACTTCTTGGTCACTAATGAGATTGTCATAGTTCCCCGCATCCAACAAGTCCTGTTTCTTGTTTGCGGGTTGCTCCTTTTTGGAGGAGGAGCTGCTGGCAGTACTGGAATGTGCGACTTGCTCACTGGAATGATCAGAAGCAGCCGTTGGTTCCGTTGGCAAAAACAAGTAGTAGATGCCAATGAGACCACAAATGATTACCAGGATATCAATCCCAAGCAATAGTTTTTGAACGTTTCTTTTTGAGCGTCTTTTTGCATGTCTTTTCGTATGTCTACTCATTGAATGAAGCCTCCAGCATTCCTATTCTCCAACAGTCCTCCTTTTTCATTTCCCCTGAATATCTTTTGGTGCCTCTTGCTGCCAATTTTTGGAGAGAAAATAATGGTTGATTTCATACAACGGTTTTTCTTTGACCTTGGAATCCAAGAATGGCTGAATGTATTCATCTGCTGCCAACCAGCCACGCCAGCCTAAGTGAATCGTATCTTCCATGAAATAGGGTTGATTGCCCTTCGTAGATAAATCAGCGATATTCATGAAGCCCTGACTTCTTAACTGGTAGCGAATCTTTTTGTCAAAACCGGACAACACCTCTTGCGGCAAGCCGGTATAATCCATCCACTTCTGATTGATGGGCGGAATCACAAATAAGACATCCACATTGTTGCGAGCAAATTCTGTCAGTACTAGTTGAAAGTCGCTATATTCTGGTCCAAAACGATAATCCCATTTCTTTTGAGAGCCTTTCATTTTATCTATGCGGCTTTGCAGATTATGTTGGTAAAAAGAATTCTTGATCCCTAAAGAATTATTAGTCGTTTCTGCTTTTCCTTCATTATCGGCTACTTGTTCTATTTGAGCAAGATTATAGGTAGAAGGTAATTTCTTTGCAGCAGCAGTGATTTTGTCAGTCAAGTTGTGCCCCAACCCAAGACCACTAAAAAGCTCATCTTCCCGTTTCAAAATAGATCGTTGCAGATCAATCTGTTTTTTCTGCCAATCAGTCGGTATCTTACCGGATTTCACTTCATTCAAGACTTGTTCCGTCAAGCTATTTTCTTTCACTTTCGAATAGTCTAAGAGACGTTCGGCATAGTATTGATCGGTGTCAGAGACTTTCTTTAACGAAGAGAGCCAATCGTACACATGCTGTTCGGAATAATGATGGTTGAAATAGTCTCCTTTCAACCCTTTAGGAACGAACCATTGAGGGGAAACGATGAAGACTGCTTTTTTCCCTGCTAATTCTTTCGCCATTGATTGAATGATGGCGTACTGGGTCAGCGACTGGGTGCCAGGTGCACCAATCAAAAATGGCGTATAAGAACGTTGATATTTCTGCGCCAATACGGAAGGATGGGTGGCACTCACACGGTTTAGTTCGGATGAGCCAAAAAATGGGACATATTTTCCTGTTGCTATTGCCTCATTTTTGATACGATCCCCGCGAAACACCGCATCATTCATTGCCGTCGCCGCTTGAGCGATGACTTTCGGATCGTGGCTATTGATCTTCCAAGGGCCAAGGAAGAGTACCCCGACAAGAATCCCCGCACAAAGAAGCGGTCCAAAAGCCGTGAGTAGTCGTTTTTTCATCATCGGCTTTGCAGCGTGTCGACTTTCTCAATGATTTTTGCTGGTGTATTCCACTCTGCCCGGTCAAATTCCGATACGGGAAATTCAATTCCTAACTGCCCTTCTAGTTCAACCAGCAATTGAACAGATCCTAATGAATCTAATAATCCTTCATCAAAAAGATCGATTGTTTCGTTTTCTTTTACTTCATCACTTCCTGTAACTGATTCTAAAATGTCTAATACTGCTTCTTTGGTTGTCATATTCTTTTCTCCTTTTATTTAACGAATAATTTGTCCAAGATTCCTGAGAAAATCAGAAAACTAAAGCAAACTGCTTGGAAGGTCAATACAGTGGACACCGCTTTGGTTAGGTTGTTCGATGGCAGATTTCCTTGTTTTTTCTTCCAACGGATCCACGCATCATTTCCGCAAATCAATGTCGCATGATATACCCCGTATAAAATGTAATACCAGGTAAGTCCATGCCAAATGCCCATTAACAAAAAGAGGGCAAAATAGCCGACATTGGATGCGACGATACGGCTTTTGAAAACTTTCTTCTTGATCAGTGTGAACATTAAACGCATGTACACATAGTCTCGGAACCAAAAAGACAGACTCATGTGCCAACGATTCCAGAATTCTTTGATATTAGGCGCCAGAAAAGGTTTATTGAAGTTAGCTGGTGTATCATAACCCATGAAGTTGCTGACACCAATCGCAAACAAACTATAGCCAGCAAAATCAAAGAACAGATACATACTATAAACATACATATAACCCAGCATTCCCCAAGAGAACAAGCCATTTTGCAGGGCTTCTTTGGTTACGATCGGCAGTAATACTTGACCGAGATAATAACCAAGAATGAACTTATACAGGAGCCCTAGCATGATTTTGGCGACTCCTTTGTTTAAATAATCGAGATACACTTCTTTTGTCGGCGGATTCAGCAGATCCTTCTCAAAGCGGCGATACCGATCGATCGGACCCGAAGAAATCGTTGGAAAGTATAGTAGAAACTGGATATAACGCCAAGGATGGTATTCTTTGATCAGTCCATCCCGTATCTCCATGATCATTTGCACTGATTTAAAGGTCAGATAAGAGATACCCAAGAAATAAATCAATGAGGCATGTCCAACAAAGAAAGGGGTGACTTTGCTCAATGCCAATGGTAAAATCGCTGCTACCACTGCACCATAAAAGACGCCTGAAGTATTTGCTCGTTGGCGATGCTGATAATAGCCATAGACGAGTAATGTCTGATACACGACGTATCCGATCAGCGCCAGCCCCTGTTGCCAATATTCACCACCAAAACTTACGTACAATACCGCTAGTGTGAGTAACGTTTGATACCATTGCCAACGCTTTTGTTTGAACAGCAGCACAAGCATCATCGGAAGCAATCCTACCATTAGCCAAATGAAATAGGTGGGATTTGCATAAGGAATCATATGCTGCAGGTTCATGAAGGATTCACCTCATTTGTCAGCCATTTGCGGTCGATTTTGCCATTTGCCGTATGAGGCAACTGCTCAACATAGATAAATCGCTGCGGAATCATATACTCCATCACCGTTTCACTCAGCGAAGATTTGATGGCTTTTGTCAGTTGGAACTCTTTCTCGAAGGGGTGCGTTTCGGGAACGACATAAGCAATCAGCTGTTCCACTTTCTTTTCTTGATATTTAGGGACTACGACGGCTTGTTTGACCCACGAACTATTGCTTAAATGATGGTCGATCTCTTCTAATTCCATTCGATACCCATGGAACTTCACTTGAAAATCAAGACGCCCTTCATAATGCAACAAACCATCTTCCGTCATTCTGCCACTATCGCCGGTTCGATACGCTGGTTGCCCTTCATGGACAAAAAATGCCTCTTTTGTTTTCTCGGGATTGTTCAGATACCCTTTTGACACGCTAGGACCACTAATGATGATCTCACCTACTTGCCCTTTAGGAACTAGTTGATCTTCTTCCATAAAGAAAACCGTCGAATCTTCTTTCACATACCCAATTGGCACTCGATCATATTGCTCCAGTAATTCTTCAGTGATTTGCACTCCGGATACGGCAACAGTCGCTTCAGTAGGTCCATAGGTATTGTAGATTTTTGCATTTGGAAAACGTTCCAGCAGTGCGTGAGCGGTTTTTTTTGGTAGTTCTTCCCCACAGAATAAGAAACGTTCCAACTGAGGAACGTGCATCCCGTCAAAGGTCTCTTCCATCAAACATAGTTTCATAAATGAAGGTGTCGAGATCCAAACATTGATAGCCAATTGCGGCAAGGTTCCAAACAATGTTTTGAAGTCATTAATGACCGCCTTTTTTAAAGGCACCAAACAGCCGCCAGAAGTCAATGCTGGATATAACCCCATGACAGAGAGATCAAAGGAATACGGTGCCTGTGCCAAATAATGCATCCCTTCGCGTAAAGAAAAATCCTTCAATGTCCATTGCACGAAACTCAATAAATTTCCATGACTAATCTGAACTCCTTTAGGGATGCCGGTCGTTCCTGATGTGAAGATGATGTAGTAAATATCATCCTTCCCTAGCGCTTTTGTGTTGCCTAAATTACGCCCGCTTTGATAGATTTCTTCCAATTGATTTATTTCTAGCATTGGAATCATTGTTTCCGGACCTTGCCAGTCAGCTACGCTAATGATCAAATCTGGCGTAGCCACAGAGAGGATCAATTCAATACGCTCTTTTGGCGTGGTACTTTCAATCGGAATATATGCCCGACCTGTTTTGGAAGCTGCCAAAAAGGCTGTTAGCATGTCAAATTCTAACTCGCCATAAACCACGATCGGTCCGCGAGTTTCCAGAGTTTCCTCGAGATAGGCAGCTAATTGGTCGGATCGAGCTGCTAATTGTCCATAAGTATATGTTAGGTCATCTTCTCGGTAGGCAATCCTCTCTGGATCCTTTTGTGCCCATTCTTCAATGGCTTGCACAATATTTACCACGTTCATGAACATTCCTCCTAAAATTCATTATAGATAAAGGTGCCACCTTGCACGTTTTTATAATGATAAAGATAAATCAGCATCAAAATGATACAGAAATAAAAAAGGGTTTTGCCTGCAAAGAAGAGTGCTTGACGCACATGTTCATTTTTGATTCGTTGTTTCACCAAATCCCTCCTTTTCTTGCTATATTGATTCTAGAATGAAGGAGTAAATAATTGACCTTGAAATGTTAAACAATTTATAAACTGGCGATAAACTTTTTATTTCATTTATTAGTTTTTTTTTAATCTGCTTACATTTTTGTAATACAAAATGGCTTTCACGAACAAAATTGTCATCTCTTCATAAAAAAAAGCAAGAATCTCTTTAAACAGCACCTATGCTGAAAAAAGATTCTTGCTGCTATATTTTTTGGCAGCAACTAACCACTTTGCTGCAATGTTACGCCTTAAAGCGATACCCTGCTCCCCAGACGGTTTGAATATATTGTGGATTGGTGGGATCTTCCTCGACTTTTTCTCTTAAACGATTGATATGGACGGCGACGGTTCGGATGTTGCCTAGTGCTTCCATCCCCCAGATTTTTTCATAGAGTTGTTCTTTGCTGAAGACGATCTCTGGATTTTCCATCAAAAAGAGCAATAACTCATACTCTCGATGTTTGCAGTCAACTTCGATTCCATCCACGTAAACCCGATGCGTTTGTGAATTGATTCGGATACCGCCTAATTCGATTTCACTAGATACAGTTTCTGTCTGTTGTCCGCGCTTGATCCGATTGTATTGTGCAATGTTCGCTTTGACCCGAGCGACAAGTTCGGTTGGCGAAAAAGGTTTCGAAATATAATCATCCGCACCTATACCTAAACCTCGCAGCTTTTCTAATTCTTCTGACTTGGCTGTGACCATAATGATTGGAATATCGACTTTATCGCGAATGTTTCGACAAATCTCATGTCCATCCATTCCTGGCAGCATCACATCCAATAAGATCAATTGGTATTTCTCCGTCAATGCTTCATGATAGCCCACACAACCGTCGTTAACGATATGGACTTCATACCCTTCCATTTCTAAAAAATCTTTTTCGATCATTGAAATATCTTCATCGTCTTCAATAATTAATACTCGTACACTCAACTTCGATCACTTCCTTTTTGATTTAACTGGGAGGGTGATAACGATCGCTAATCCCCCTGCTGGATGGTTATACGCTTGAATCGTTCCATTGAATCCTTCAATGATTTTCTTCGAAATCGCTAAGCCTAAGCCATTGCCTTTGCTCGGGTTGGTTCTTGAGCGGTCATCGCGATAGAAAAGTTCAAACAAGTCTTCCAAATTCTCTTCCGATACACCGCTGCCGTTATCAATGATCGACAAGATAAACTGTTCCTCAACTACTTCATAAGAGACGACCACTTGTTTATCGTTGCGATCCACATACTTGCGGGCATTTTCAAATAGATTTGTTAAGACTGTACGAAACTGAACTGGATCCACTTCTAGCGAAACGTTTTGATCCGTCGGTTCCAATAGAATCGTCAATCCATTCAACTCGTATTCCTGCTGGATAAAGCCGATGTATTCATCGATCAGTTTTTTACTAGTAGTTGTCACTAGATTGAAAGGAAATTCACCGGTATCCAACTTAGAAAACAAGAAAAGCTGTGCAATCACTTGGTCCAAATCATCGATCTTCTTTTTTACAATCGTAAAATATTTGGTCCGCATGGCAGGTGTATTAGCGATCCCCTTCTCTAATCCTTCGACATAGGCTTTGATCGAAGTCAGTGGGGTTCGCAGATCATGGGAAATACCCGCGATCAATTCTCGACGATTGGTTTCCAGTTTGTTTTGATTATCCATCATTTCTTTCAGCTGACGTGCCATACCGTTGAAGTCTTTTGAGACCGGTAAAAATTCATCTTGCTTCGTATACTGGATCTGATATTGCAGATCTCCTTCTCTGATTTTATAGAAACCTACAGTCAATAATTCCAAAGGATCGGTAATACTTCTTGTGAGATATCGCGTCAGAACACGGCTAGTAATAAAAATAATCGACAAAATCAAAATCACGACTAACACGATGATCCGAGACAACATTGCTTTGTAATCGCGATCCCATAATGGATCTTGATAATACAAATCATTGTAATAATTTGAATTGATCAAGATAATCTTGTAGTTGCTGGTATCAAATGTCGTAAGAAAGGTTTGATCTTTTAAGTAACTATGTTCTCCCTCTTCTTTAAGAGCAGTTTCTTTCATTTTTTGATCTGTTACTTCCCCTACAGACGAAATTAGCTTATCGCCGCGATAAACCAGCAATGCAATATTTTTGCTATGATTGGTCTTTTTGAAATGTTGCATGTCGGCGACTACTTCTGCATCTGTCGTCTTCTCCGTATCCCATTTGATCACCAGACTTTCAACCGTCGCATACTGGGCACGAAATTCGGTATTCTTGATCATGGCTCCTTCATCTAGCCCCCAGAAATAACGCCAGACCATTAAAAAAGCAATCACTGAAGCTAATAAGCTCAATAAAACTGGGACAATAATCATCAATATATGCGATATAAATAAACGCTGCTTGATAGTCATTCTTTTCCTCTTCTCTTTGATAGCGATGATTCAACATAGTTATGCAGCCATCATTTAAAGTGTTCTCTTTGAAAAAATTGGGATCGCCTGTTTTCACGACGTGGTCCGCCTCTTATTGAAAGGAGGTGCTGTCTATTTTTTTCGATTTTAGCCCATACTTATAGGTACTTCAACCGATGCCTTCAGTCAGTTGTGAAAGAGTGAATTCTTTCCGCCTTGCACACGCAATGATCTGATTTCTTGAACGATTTCTTACCTTTTTAAATAAAGAAAATAAAATTTGATTATCAGTATAATAAAAACTGAGCCAATACTATAGTAACAGGAAATAGTAAACAAAAAGTAAACTATTGCTAAAAAGTAAATTAAATACGAAAAGGACAGCCCGGCTTCTCCCCCTAACGCAAGACTAGCTGCTAATTGCGGCAACTGTATTTGTTCTTTGAGACAGCTTTCGTTATACTAAAAAAAATGGAAGAAAGGACATACACTATGACAGTCAGAATTGAAGAAGTGTCCCAGTCTACTTGGCGTACAATTGCTGCCTTAAAAGTATCAGAATCCCAACGTACTTTTATTGAAGACAACACCACCTCCTTGCTGGAAGCTGCATATGATACTTCTTTGCATTGGGTCCCGCTTGCTTTGTACAAAGAAGAAACCATTGTCGGCTTTGCAATGGTCGGTGCCTATAACGAACAAGAACAAAGTATTTGGTTGGATCGCTTGATGATCGATCAGCATTGGCAAAAATTAGGCTTAGGCAAGAAATTTATGCCGTTGCTCCTAGACTATCTTTTCTGCCATTGGCCAGTGGAAAAAATCTATTTAAGTGCCCACAAAGAAAACAAAACGATCTTTTCGTTTTATACCGCTTTTGGCTTTAGGCATACCCATCACATAGATCCAGAAAATGGTGAACTGATTATGGTATACAAGAAAACGACTGCGACAGAACCTTTCTAAAGGTTCTTCGCAGTCTTTTTGCTTGTTTCAATGAAAATGCGATAGTCGGGTTTCACCTGACACTTGGACTAATTTGAATCTGCCTCTATTCTATTCGATCAGTCACTAAAGGAATATCGATTCTATTACTTTTGATTTCGGCAGGGATCCTATCTGAATCATTGCAATTTAGTAAAGGAGTTAAGCGATCGTCTACCCTTTTTTCAATTGCTGCAAAAGCTGGATGATTCCACAGCAGCAAAAATGGTTTCAAAGAATTGATAGCAAATTTTAGCGGGTTCGGGTTTGTCTTGCTTTTCAAATCTAAGAATAAGAAATGGTACCCATTAGTCGCAGCTCCTAATCTTCTTATCTCTAAATAAAGATACTCCAAATCTACTCTGCTTATGTGAAATAGTTCCTGTTCCTGCTTTTTCATAAACAAACAATGGTTTTCCCCCAACTTGATTATGTCAATCATATCTTCTCCAATGATACATTTGCAATTAGGCGTTCCAGCTGAACATTTGACAAACCCTTGAGGATATTCCTTGGCGTCAATTTCAATCAGTGCTGCTACCCGCTTTCCATCGAGTAACATTTTTGGGATGTCATTTGAAAATGTACTATAAAACCATGATTGATTACTCGTTTGCTTGTCCATTTACCCAGCTCCTCCCTGGCATACTTGTTCAAAAACGTTTGTCTATAAAAGGCGTCATTCTATTATTATTAAGATTAGTCTAATTCGAATCTCCCACATATACAATAGTATTTTTTTGTTTTTAATATAATTTACCAACTTGCCAATTTGATTGAACTGCTTCATTCAGCTGCTCTATCCTCATCACTCTCTTATTCCCCATACAAGATTTTCTTCTCGAAGCCCTTTTCCGTGAGAAAAGTTGCTCTTGTGTTAAAATTATTAACAAATAAGTACTATTTTACTTTCGAGTAAAAATTGAATGGAGAGAGCCAAATGTCTGAATTTCCGATCATCCAATTACTTGATATCGTAAACAAAGAACCAACAGTCAGTGAACACGTTATGGGTGTAGAAGCCATTGAACTTTATCAAGAGCTCACCGTATATTATCGCTCTGCTTTAGACGAAGTAGAAACAAAATTGTTGATTATTGATCGTGAGTTAGGAAGCAATAGTCACAGCGGTCGAAAAAATAGTATTCACCAAATTCAGAAAAGAATCAAAAGATTTAAAAGTGTCGTCAATAAATTGCACAAAAAACAGCTGAACTATTCCAAGGAGATCATTATTGATTCAATTCAGGATTTTGCTGGTTTACGAGTGATTTGTTCTTACCGCGATGATATTTATGCCATCATCGATTCGCTGCGGCGACATCCAGATATCAAGATTCTAAAAACCAAAGACTATTTAGAAAATCCTAAACCCAGCGGCTATCGCAGCGTTCATGTCGTAATTGAAGTACCTGTATATTTTCTCGAAGACACAAAACAAATCAAAGTTGAAATTCAGTTTCGAACCATCGCAATGGATTTCTGGGCAAGTCTAGAGCATAGCTTGCGGTACAAAAATGATTTAGAAAATCCTGCAATTTCAGAGAAATTACAAAAAATTGCGGAGGACATGGATCATATCGAAAATGATATGCTGGCGATTCGTAAAGAAATCGAAGCTCTTAGTGAGCATACTGAGGATACTGAATCTTGAAGAACGAGTAGGAACAAGCAGTTGAAGTACACAAAAATTTTCCAAGCATAAGACAGGATCAATTCAAGAAAAGAGGAAAAATGATGGTATTTTCTACACTCTTCGTATTGTATAGCAGTTTATTAGGTTTCGTAGTCGGAATACTGGCTGCTGTTTTTTTGTTAGTGACAAACGTTTTGATCGATTTTGTTTGGGTCGATATCCCGGGGATGGTTTCCATTCCTTTCTATCCACTAGTTGTTGGCATAGTAGGAGGAATTTTAGTAGGTCTCATTCAAAAAAGAATAGGGCAATACCCTACAACGATCGAAGAAACTTTAGGGGAATTTAAAAGAAAAGGCCGCGTCACTTACAAAAATCACTTACTTAAAAATGGTTTATCTGCGATTATCGTGCTGATGTTTGGTGCAAGTTTAGGACCCGAGGCCGCTCTAGCCGGAATCGTTGGCGGATTGATCACTTGGATAGGTGATCATTTAAAGATGACTTTTGAACACAGAGAAGAATTAGTAAAAGTCAGTATCGGAACTATGTTGTCCACTATTTTCCGAGCTCCTTTTGTCGGTGTCAGTGAAGTTTTCGAAGAACATGACTCGCTTCAATTGAAAACGAAAGGAAGAAAAATTTTCTTATACGCCCTTAGTACTCTCTTTGGGATTGCAGGTTTTCTTTTCATTGAGCAATTCTCTCCAGAAGAAAGTGTCTTCTCTTTGCATTTCCCACAAACGATTGATTGGGCATGGCAAACGATTCTGCTGATGCCTGTTGGTTGGTTGCTAGGTGCTGTTTTTGGTTTTCTGTTTTTAAAAATCGAACAATTGACGAATCAGTTAGCCAAAAAAATAAATAGCCCGATCATTCCAGCAATAATCGCTGGGATTGCCATTGGTTTATTTGCTCTATGGTCTCCTTATTTCATCTTTTCTGGTGAACATCAGTTGCTGCCTCTATCGAAAGAAGCCTTAGGATTTTCCTTTTTCAGCTTACTGTTGTTAGGAGTGGGGAAAGCCTTTTTGACCAATTTTTGTTTTGCCTTTGGTTGGAGAGGCGGAAAAATCTTTCCTGCTATTTTCTCCAGCACTGCGATTGGGTTTGCTTTAGTGCACCTATTTCCTTACACACCCGGCCTGATTGTAGGGATCGTTGTTGCATCCAGTGTAACGATCATTCTCGGGCAACCATTCATCAGTGCTGCACTGCTGCTTTTACTGTTTCCCGTTCAATTTTTCCCAGCTATTGTTATCAGCAGTTTCGGAATAAGTAAATTACGAGATTTTCTCAAAAGCAAATCAGTCCGCACCTAACCGCTGACACTCTTACTTGATAGCTACTTCCTATCGTTGTTGAATGTCATTATTTTTAGACATTAAAAAAGAATTTTTGAGAGAAGTTTTTCTACCAGCTGACTCCCAAATGAAGATAAAATCGTTCCTGTCTCCAGCAGATTCTCGTTGGTATACGTCAAAGAAGCACAGAAGTAACTTTCTGTGCTTCTTTTGGCTTGTTTTGATTCCTCACTTTGCACGTTCTTTCGTGACGTTTGATTCGTCAATCATCAGCTTTTACTGACTGGAATCCATAGCTCGCTTTTGCAATCGGGTTTAGACAAATCAGGACTTTCATGCCACAAAAGTTCGGGTCCTCCAGTTAATTGATAATCAGACATTGCCAGCCATTCGCTGTAAATACGCGCCCAAGTTTCTTGAACTGCTTCTGGAAATGGTCCTACTACTGTAAAGACTGCCCAATCAGATTCTTCCACTTGTAACACATCATAAGGTTCTGATGCTTTTTGGGTAGTTGCTACACCGACATACTGATCAAGCGCTGTTCCTTCCACTTCTCGTTCGACAAAATTTGCAGACACACTGATAATTCCTCGCGGCTGGATATTTGCCAGATTTTTGAGTTCCATAATGCGCTCTGGCGTCAGTTTTTCATACAGTGATGTCATTTGCGGATTCTCTCCCTGATACTGCAGCGTGATCCTTTTTTTGAAACCGACGATTTGAAAAGGTTCATTGTGTACGATCCGATAGTCCATTTTGTTACCTCCTTTGATTGTCAGCTGGAAAGTCATTGGTGGAAATGCTTTTAGAATAACATCCAGCTGTTTTGCTTGTGAGGGAGAAATGCCATGCATCCCACGAAAGGCTTTGCTAAAAGCATCCGACGAATCATAGCCAAGTAACGTTGCAGTGTCGATTACTTTCGCTCCTTGTTTCAACAAGTCTCCTGCCAAAACCAATTTCCTGCATCGCAAATATTCGCTTAAAGACATACCCGCCAAATAGGAAAATACCCGCCGAAAATGATATTCCGAACAACCAGCTAATTTAGCCATGTGTGTAAAATCAATTTCTTCTAACAAGTTTTCTTCTAGATAGGCCATTGCCTGATTCATATTCTCTAAAGGATTCATTCATCTTCTCTCCCATCTCCTACACAATAACAAAGTTCAAAGAACGTCACCCGGTATTATCGTTGCATGTTTTATCGGTTTTAGTCAAAAGTATTTTTTGATGCCCCAAGTATAGCATAGAACAAGAAATTCCTTTAAATGCATGAACGTTCTCTATGTTTTAAAAAGTGTATTTGTAAATAGATCTATTTTTTTGAGCTGTCGATGTACTGATTCCTAAAGACTACCGCACACAAAAATACCAAAACAAGAAGATAGGCTCCTTGTTTTGGTATTTAGTCGTTTACTCATCGATCTTTCTTAATGAACAATCCTTGTCTCCACTTAAGAATCGACATCTCGTAATCAAAAAGAACTGCTACCTTTTATTTTCGTCTTTTTATTAAATAGAATCCAATAAAGCTGACTAATCCAATTCCTATAAGGTTTAAATAACTTTTTGATACGTCATTGGTTTGTGGTAATTTTGCTTTTGATTCTGAATCTTTTTGATAATTTGTATTTTCTTTCTTAGATGTTGATGTCTTGTTTTTTTGCTCTGAAGTGGATGCTTTTGCTGGAGAAGCATCTTTTGTATATACATATGTGATGGTTTGCGGCTCTTTCCCTAGCTTTCCGATTCGATTTTCTGGTAATTGGCTCTCATCTAGATGATAACCATTGATCGACAACTGATATTCTTTCGTAGTAGCATCATAGTGATCACCGATATTTCCTTGAATGGTTTTCGCTGCATGAATTTCTTTGCCGTCTTTGTCAACATAGACAACTGTCACAGCTGCCGCTCTTTCTGAATCTTTGCCTTTATCCGAATTCTTCGTATACACATATGTCACGGTTTGCGCTTGATCACTCATTACTCCAGTGCTATTAGTTGGTAATTGTTTCGTGTCTAATGTATAACCATTGATCGTTAGTTTGTATACATCCGTCGTAGCGTCGTAGTCATCTCCAACATTTCCTGTGATCACTTGTGGTGCGTGGATCTCATTTCCAGCTGTGTCCACATATTCTACCGTCACATCTGCCGCTTTCACAGGATCTTTGGTATACACATACGTCACGGTTTGCGCTTGATCACTCATTACCCCAATGCCATTATTTGGCAACTGTTTCGTGTCTAATGTATAACCACTGATCGTTAGTTTGTATACATCTGTCGTAGCGTCGTAGTCATCTCCAACATTCCCTGTAATGACTTGTGGTGCGTGGATCTCATTTCCATCTGTATCCACGTATTTCACTGTCACATCTGCCGCTTTCACAGGATCTTTGGTATACACATAGGTCACGGTTTGCGCTTGGTCACTCATTGTTCCAGTGCTATTAGTTGGTAATTGTTTCGTGTCTAATGTATAACCACTGATCGTTAGTTTGTATACATCTGTCGTAGCGTCGTAGTCATCTCCAACATTCCCTGTAATGACTTGTGGTGCGTGGATCTCATTTCCATCTGTATCCACGTATTTCACTGTCACATCTGCCGCTTTCACAGGATCTTTGGTATACACATAGGTCACGGTTTGCGCTTGGTCACTCATTGTTCCAGTGCTATTAGTTGGTAATTGTTTCGTGTCTAATGTATAACCACTGATCGTTAGTTTGTATACATCTGTCGTAGCGTCGTAGTCATCTCCAACATTCCCTGTAATGACTTGTGGTGCGTGGATCTCATTTCCATCTGTGTCCACATATTCTACTGTTACATCTGCGGCTGCTTCTTGATGATTGATCGCAAATTGATGCAAATAGGTACCTGAAGAAATCGCGTAGAAGCTAAACCCATCTGGTTGTGCATATGTCCCAGCTGGATTATTCAGACGTGAATTGTATTTCATCGTATGAATACCTTCAAACTCTTCTGGGGTTATATCAGACACAGTGACGCCTTGATCTGTAATAGATAGCTGAGAAGAAGGGAGTTGAACCCCGTTTAAGTCAAAATACGTTTGACTTTGACTATTGGATGTTGAAAAAGGTGGAACATAGCCATCAAAATTTGTTAGTCGATTGGGCATGATCGAAAACGGGACAAAAAATGACTGCGTTGCAGCATCATAATTCAGCTCCTTAGCAGATATCGTAGTCACTCCATCACTTCTTCCTGTATTCTGCCCATAAGCCGCCAGATTTTCTAAGACAGGAAAATTGTTGATAACGGTGAAATCGCTGACCGCACAAAATTGAATCCGTAATTCCTTTAAATTCGGCAATGCAGCCAATGGCGCAATCGTAGTAATATTCATATTCGACTCAAAAGTAAGTGATTCTAAATTCTTCATTTCAAGTATCTTCGGATAGACAGCATCTGTGACATTAGCAGAAGAAAGGTTCAATCGAGTAAGATTGTCCCCAAAATCAGGAACATTGTCATCTGTAACATTCGCTCCCATTAAATAAGCATAGACTAAACTATCTATCTTAGTTAATACCGAAAAATCAGAAATCTGATTGGTTCCATTCATGTAAAAGGAAGACAGGCTTGTGGCATACTCCAAACCGGACAAATCAGCAAGAGCTGAATCAGTCGAATAAATATAGATTGTCTGCATTTTACTGATTTTTTCTTTAGTGATTTCTGATACTTCGATTCCTAATGCCTTCGCCACTATTGACTGTAATGTAGGATCTGGTAACCAACTAGAAACATCCTCAGTATTGGCTTGATTATCAGGCAACGAATTTGCGAACTGTTGAGCATTTGATGGCAACAAACTTCTAGCTGATTTTTCCTTTGATTTGGCAGAACTTGTATCTGGAATCGATGATTCTTCTGTACCTACTGTTGATGCTGTTGATGTTGTTGATGCTTCACTCTCAGAACTTGATTCCTTTGAATCAGAAGTAACACTTTCAGAGGTAGAAGATTCAGTAACAGTCTCAACTGAATCGTTGCTAGTTTCTTGGGTGGTGTCAGACTGTACAGAGTCGTTTCCCTCCGCTGCTAGTACTGTCACTACGGGGGTAGCCAGTGGTGAATTTAATAAGACAAATAAAGATACATAGCTAAATATTTTTCGTTTCATTTTTGATCTCCTTTTTTGCTAATCATTACCTTTTCTTTTTTTAACCATATTCTCATTTTAATAATAATAATCCTAAAATGGAAAATAGTAAAGTTATAACTTAACTAGTGAAATATAGCACGAACGTTACGCACTTTTCACACCCCAATCACGCCATTTCATTTGCTAAAAATTAATAACTACTGTATCTGTAGACCAAAGTATTTCTAGGAATAATGGTAGCAAAAAAAATAGCTGCACCTGCTTTGACTTTGCTTCAAACAAAAATCAGTGTATCTACGCTTACTCTCCCATGACTTTCAAAAAAGCATTGCATCTAAAATTGTAAATTGATCAGCTGAAACAAAGCTGCTTCTTAGCTTCCTCGTCTTTCGATATTGTGGAGCAAGACAATCAATAACAGTTGGCGACAAAAAAAAGACCAGCAAGGAATATCCCCAGCTGGATCCACAAATAGATATTTTTTACGTTTTAGCAGTTAGATCTGTTATCGATGCCAACAGACGGAACAAAAAATCCCGTTTATTGGTACAGTGCAGTTTTTTTCTTACCTGCCCATTCTTTGGTTCCATTCTTCTCGCAGCACACCGTATTTTACTGAGTCATAATAGTGTCCTTCCCAATAACGAACTCTACGGATTTGTGCTTCTTTCGTCATGCCCAGTTTTTCCCCAACCTTCATCATCCGGTGATTGCCTGACCAAGTCGTATATCCGATCCGTTGGATGAGTGGTTCTTGTTCAAATAAGAATGTGATCCACAAACGCATCGCATGACTACCGACCCCATGATTCCATAAAGTGGCATCATAGATTGCTACACCAAATTCAAGCCATTGATGCAGATTGCCATCTTCCCAATATGCAGTGGCGATTCCTACAAGCCTTCCTTGATAATAAATAGCCTTCCGTAATGGATTATTTAAACAATTTTTGCCAAATCCATTTTTGAATTCTTCCCATGTTAGGACAGGGTCCTGAAAATAAGGTCCATCCCACTTTTTCCACTCTAAGTCAGCTTTAGGACCATAACTGATCGACCAAAGAGCAGAAAGGTTTTCTTCGGTGATTGATTTCAATTGTATATGATTTTTCATCTTTCTCCTTTTCAAACATCAAACTGCTGAAAAATAAAACTGAAGCTACTTGTTTTTACCAAACAAACGTTGAAAAAAGCCATTTTTTTCGGACGCTGTTTCTTTGACTACCACTGTACCATCGGTGTCCTTCCACTTTCTCTGAAACGTAAGATTATCTTGTAAAAGTAATCCATTTAACTCGAGGATACCTTTTAACCCAGCAATCGTTCGGCGCAACTCACCGTCTTGTTGACCATAGAAATCCTTCTTCCCAGCATCTTCAAGTTCTTCTAGTTGCCGGATTAACTCTCGAAGTGTTTGAGCCTGATCTCCCAGAATAGCCGACATCTCTTCCACTTGACGTTCTTCTATCGTTGGTGCCGTTTCGTAAATAGTCACTAAAGATAAACTATCGACATAATCCTTTAAGTCAAAGAGAAACGTTTGGCTTGCTTCATCTTCAACCATTGATGTTTTCATTAAATAGTTTTGTAACGCTTCCATTTGTTTTTGCTGAACGAGTAAATCTAACACTAAGGCCTCTGTGTCCATCGGTACCACCTCCTACTCTATTGTTGCGTTTTTCTTTTGCTTCGTCAAGAAAAGCTTCGAGAATAATGTTGAAAAACAGACGGGCTGAATAGTAATTGTTTTCTCTACTATATATTACATATCACATACCACTTCTTTTATAGTCAAATTTACTAGTTTCTGCACCACCCTACAGTTAACTCAATTCATTGTATCTCTCAACTACAACAAATATCCCCTCGGCAGCTAAGATACCGAGGGGATTGGTGCATTCATTGCTTAGCCGTTATAAGCATCCACAATGATTTGTTTCAATTCAGAAATCAATGGTTCTTTAGGGTTCGCAGTTGTACATTGGTCTTCGTAAGCCAATTCAGCCATACGATCTACAGTTGCATCCAATACTTCTTGAGTCACGCCTTGTGCTTTCAAGTTCATATCGATACCAACGGATTTACCTAATTCGTAAACCGCAGTTGCTAATGCTTCAACTAGTTCCGCAGTTGTTTCTCCTTTAAGACCTAAGAATTTCGCAATGTCTGCGTAATCTGTGTCAGCACGGAAGAAATCATATTTAGGGAACATCGCATGTTTTTGAGGATCTTTGGCATTGTAACGGATAATATGCGGCAAAAGAATCGCATTGGTACGTCCGTGAGGAATACCATATTCTCCTCCAATTTTGTGAGCAACTGAGTGACAAATACCTAGGAATGCATTGGCGAAGGCCATACCTGCCATTGTTGATGCGTTATGCATTTTTTCGCGAGATTCCATATCCGGTGTTTTCACTGATTTTTCTAAGTAGTCAAAGACTAACTTGATTGCTTGTAAGCTCAACCCACGAGTGTAATCAGATGCCATTACCGACACATAAGATTCAATCGCATGGGTCAATACATCCATACCTGTATCTGCTGTTACAGAAGCAGGAACTGACATGACAAATTGAGGGTCAACGATCGCTACATCTGGTGTTAATGCGTAGTCTGCTAATGGGTATTTCACATGCGTATCGCTATCTGTGATAACCGCAAATGGGGTTACTTCAGAACCTGTACCGGAAGTTGTTGGGATACATACAAATTGAGTTTTTTCTGGTTTGTCGATCTTGTATGTCCGTTTACGGATATCCAAGAATTTTTGTTTTGCGCCAAAGAAAGATGTATCTGGGTGTTCATAGAACATCCACATGCCTTTCGCAGCATCCATTGCTGATCCACCACCAAGAGCGATTACTGTATCTGGTTTGAAATCAACCATCATCTTCGTTCCAGCATAAACGGTATTTGTTGATGGGTTTGGTTCTACATCTGAGAAGACTTCGATCTTCACATCGTTTTTGCGGCGAGCAAGAACTTCGCGAACGGTATCGCAGTAGCCGAATTGAACCATTCCTGGGTCACAAACGATCATGACACGTTCAACATTTTCCATTTTCTCTAAGTATAATAGAGAGTTCTTTTCAAAGAAGATTTTTGGCGGTAATTTAAACCATTGCATATTATTTCTCCGTTTCGCTACAGTTTTAACGTTGATCAAGTTCACAGCAGAAACATTACGAGAAACAGAGTTCTTTCCGTATGAACCACAACCAAGTGTCAATGAAGGGATCATTTCATTGTAGATATTACCGATACCACCTTCAGCAGATGGAGTATTCACCAAGATACGGCAAGCTTTCATGCGTAAGCCAAATGCCAATTGCAAATCTTCATTTTCTGTGTGGATAACCGCTGTATGTCCTAATCCACCTAAATCAAGCATAGCTTCACATTTTTGGAAAGCATCTTCTGTGTTGTTTGCTTTGATCATTGCTAGAACTGGAGAAAGTTTTTCGCGAGATAATGGGTAATCTGCACCCACGCCATCTAGTTCTGCAATCAATAGTTTCGTACCTTCAGGCACCTTGATGCCTGCTAATTTTGCGATCTCCATTGCTGAATGTCCAACAATTGCTGGATTTACAGCATATTTGCCTTCATTCATCACTGCATCTTCAAGTTTTTGCAATTCTTTTGGTTTTACCACGTATACTTGATGAGCTTCAAACTCTGCTTTAACAGCTGCATAGACTTCTTTATCAACGATCACTGCTTGTTCAGAAGCACAGATCATTCCGTTATCAAATGTTTTAGAAACGATCAAATCGTTGACCGCGCGTTTGATTTTTGCTGTTTTTTCGATGTAAGAAGGGACGTTACCTGGACCTACACCTAGGGCTGGTTTTCCTGTTGAGTATGCAGCTTTGACCATGCCTGCACCACCAGTTGCCAATACGATGGCGATTCCTGGGTGATTCATCAATAAGCCTGTTGCTTCGATTGATGGATGTTCGATCCATTGCACACAGTTTTCTGGTGCACCGGCTGCGATTGCTGCATCACGAACGATCCGCGCTGCTTCTGCTGAACATTTTTGAGCAGATGGATGGAAAGCAAACACGATTGGGTTCCGAGTCTTCAATGCGATCATTGCTTTAAAGATCGTTGTTGACGTTGGGTTCGTTGTTGGAGTTACCCCACAGACAACCCCGACTGGTTCAGCAATTTCGATCAACCCTTTTTGTTTGTCTTCATTGATCACGCCAACTGTTTTGTCATGTTTGATGCTATTCCAAATATATTCTGAAGCATACATGTTTTTGATTGCTTTATCTTCATAGATTCCGCGACCCGTTTCTTCAACTGCCATTTTTGCAAGCGGCATATGTTTGTCTAAGGCTGCCATAGCCATTTCGTGTACGATATGGTCTACTTTCTCTTGATCAAAGTTTTCCATTTCTTTTAAGGCCACGTTTGCTTTTTTTGCAAGATCATCGATCATTGCTTGTACATCGATCGTCACTTCTTTTTCCAATGTCTTAGCCATTGTAATCCTCCTAGTTCGTTAACAATTTATTTGTTAATTACTTCACATACACATCATACAATAACTCTTTTCGTTTGTAAACAATTTCTGTGATTTTTTTCACAGTTTTTTAAAAATAAGTTAAATCAAGCGTTTTCAACATATCGAGTTATTTTAAGCTGATGTTTAAGTAACTCGAGTATCCATGTGCTTTATTGAACAATCGTTGTTTTTATCAAGCTTTTTCCAAGAAAAAGAACCGATATATTTGATTGATTCTCAAATATATCGGTTCTTAGTATGATGGATACTGATTTTGGTTTTGCATTTACATAGATGAACAATAACACTCTATTGTCCAATTTTGAAGGAGCGTATTTCTTCAGAGGTGATTTTTTTCAAAAATTCACTCAATAGAATGATTGTTTGCAAATAATCTTCTTTGTGGATGATTAATCTTGAGGAATGCATATACCTTGTCGGAATCGATACTGTCATTGCAACAACTCCTGTCATTGCTTTATGGATGTTGCAAGCATCTGTCCCTCCAACAGTCATGAAGTCATGCCGATAAGGTAGTTTTTGTCTTACTGCAATCTCTTCCATTTTTGCAAGCAGTTCACTATTACCGATCGTTAGCGAATCCAAAACAGAGAGTACAGGACCTTTTCCCAGTTGCAATCCCCCTTGATCAAAGGGAGTGTCTACAGCGGTAGTGACATCTAACGCAATCGCCAAATCGGGCTTAATGCTGTGGGCAGCTGTACGGGCACCGCGTATACCGACTTCTTCTTGAGTCGTTGCCGCAAAGTAGACATCAACAGCTAGCTCTTCTTTGGCTAAAGCTTTCATGACCTCAATACAGACACCCACACAAACTCGATCATCCCAAGCTTTCCCTAGCAAGTAATTCGGATCATTCATTTCACGAAAGACCGTCTTAGGTGTAACCATGTCGCCTACCATTATTCCTAACTGGCGAATATATTCAGCTGACGGAACCCCCATATCTAAATAAAATTCATTAGCTGGGATCACTTTATTCTTTTCTTCTGGCGGCATCCCGTGGGGCGCGCGACTTCCAATGACCCCTGTGTATTTCTTGCCTTCCATCGTTGTGACACGCATTTCCTGTGCGGGCATGACGTGTCCCCACCAGCCGCCTACCGGTAAGAGTTTCAAATAACCTTCCTTGGTGATTTTTCGAACTACGAAACCGACTTCGTCCATGTGGGCTGACAACATCACTTTGGGCGCATTCGCTTTAGAACTCTTTTTTACTAAGATCAATGAACCAAGGTTGTCATAAAAACAGGAATCAACTGCTCCTTCTGCATATTTCTTCACGATTCTGGATATTTCTTTTTCCCGGCCGCCGATACCATCGGCTTCACTTAATTCTTTTAGGATTTCTAAGTCTACAGCTCTCATAGGGATCGTCTCCTAGCGGTTTTCTTCTTTGAATGAAACAATCGCTGCTTCGTCTAAGTCTTTCAGAAAAAGATAGATGGCTTGACCGACCGTTTCATAATCTTCTTGTGAAACAACTTGAGCTGCTGTGTTCATATTTCTTACAGGCATGTTCATAAATAAGACTGGACATCCCGTCCGTAATTTGTTGAACCAAGCACCGTCTGAGTCTTCTAATGAGAAATAATATTGATATGGCAATGCTGCCTCTTCACAGATTTTTCTCAATTCTTCCATCGGCAACCGATTTGGCAAAACGGAAGGATCATAATATGTCAATAGAACTCCTTTTGAGAGTTCTCCTTGTACATCGCCAGCATCTTCCTGATAGTCCCAGGCTCGATTTGTATCTAGGATGATCGTTAGGTCTGGTGCAACCAGATTCGCTGCTGTTTGAGCACCTCTGGCACCGACTTGCTCCTGAACCGTACATCCAACATATAGATCAAAAGGGAAGCTGAGTTGATTTTCATAAATTTGACGTAACAAATCAATCGTTTGATTGACAGAAATCCGTCCATTCCAATTTGGAGCGATCCATTCTTTTCCATTTTTGCTGACAGTAAATTTGGGCGCAAATGTCACCATATCTCCCAAAGAAACTTCTTCTGACAATGCTTCCTCTTTTGAAGAAAAACCAAAATCTAGTAAAACGTCCTCTTTTCCCTGAACCTGGTTTGCTTTGTTTCGTCCTAAAATGACGCCTGGGAAGGCTTTCCCTTGTCGATTGTACAGGTGGACTTCCTGTCCCAATAAGCTATTCGGCTCGATTTTCCCCATTATCAGTCCGCGAATCAAGCCGGTTTCTTCGATTTTTTTGACAATAAACCCAAGTTCATCCATATGGGCAGTCACTAAAACAGTGGTTGGATTCTCCTTTTCAGATTTGATGACCCCATAGATCGAACCTAGATTGTCATAGATGATTTCATCGCAGTAAGGTGCATAATACTCTTTCAATAATTTAGAGATTGTTTTTTCTCTTCCGGAAATTCCGGGAGTTTTGACCACTTTTTCGAGCTGATCCATTTGTCCCATCTGCTTTACCACTCCTTAGTAACAATGTTCCTTCACGTAATCCGTTGTATCTCGTTTCTCTGCTTTCAACTGACAAAGAGTCAACATTTCGTTCATTGCTTCTGTTAATCCAGTACCACCCTTTTTTGGCATTTTTACAATATCTACTTGATCTTTAAATCTTGTGATTGCCTCTTGGCATTCAATGGACATCGCCGCAACAGCAGGGATCTGAACCTTCTCTTCGACAACTTTCGCAACTTCAGCAGCCATTTCCCCGTATGTTTCATAATTAAAACATGGACCGCAAAGCAACACATCTGCGCCTAATTTCTGTACCATTGCGGCAATCTTTAAAGAAGATTCCTTCGCATGCTTTCGGTAATAGTCATCACCACAATAAATCGTGGCAAGAACCTCCATATTCTTTTCCTTTAATAACTTTTCGAACATTTTGACAGAACCAATCGCTGTCTTTTGCCCCCCTAATGGCTGATCTCCATGTTCTTTCCCACCAAGTCCGGCTTGAATTTGATCCAGCAAAAAGATTATTTTCATTGTGATCCCCCTTCTATAACAAGTGATCGATGGAAATATCATCAAACGACAATTCCAGTTCTTCACTTTTGGCTTGTTCTGCTTCCCGTTCATCCTTCAGGTATTGCTTGTCTAATGCCATAATGAATGGATAGTAGATCAAACAACCAATGGCTAATAGAATCAATTGCCAGACAGAGGCAACCAGACTTCCTGTACTCAAATACCCTGAGAAGCCGATCGGGGTCGTCCATGGCAATGAAACGCCGGTTGTATAAGGAATGATTCCTAGGTTGGTTACCAATGTTGATAAAAGCAGATTAACCATTGGAACAGCGATAAAAGGAATAATAATGATTGGATTCAATACGACTGGCAAACCAAAGATGATTGGCTCATTGATCCCGAAAATTCCAGGAACGAGCGAAAGTTTCCCTAGTTCTTTGATCCGTTTTGATTTACAGAAGAGGACCATGATGATTACAAGGGAAAGTGTAGAACCACCGCCGCCAAAGTTGGTAAAGAAGTTCGAAAATGGATCCGTGAAGATGTTTGGCAAATCTTTACCAGCTTGAAAGGCATCTAGGTTTTCCATGGTTAGAATTCTTAAGATCGGCGCAAATACAGAATTGGCTACCGCCGGACCATTAATCCCAAAGAACCAAAAAATCGTACAGGCTAAACTATAGACAATCTGTGCGGTTAATGTATTACCGGCTCCTTTTAATGGCATTTGCAAGACATTAAAGATAAAATCATGGACGGTACCAAAAGGGGTCATACCAAATAATATATTGATGACAAAAAATAAGAGCATGACTAGTGCACTTGGAATCAGCGCAGCAAAGGATTTCGTTACAGCAGGTGGAACCCCATCAGGCATCTTGATGGTCCAGCCTCGTTTTGTTGTATAAGCATAAATTTCTACAGAAATAAGTGCGACGAGCAAACCGACAAAAATCCCATTTGTTCCTAAGTGATCAAAAGAAAGCCCGCTAATTGGATCTGCCACTCCTTCAACGATCAGCTTATTTGGTGTTAAAATCAAAAACGCAATCACGGCTGCCGCTTGGATGGGATCGGTTTTCTTTTCCCGTCCATAAGCATACGCCGTTCCTAGACATGAAAAGAAGCCAACTGTATTAAAGACAGAACCAGAAACCCGAGTGACCCACGACTCCCAACCTGTACCAAACATTCCTGCCCAAAATTCTGACCACCCTGGTATTGGAAAATTTGCGAACAGTAAGAAAATCGATCCTACAATCACTAATGGTGTCGTGATCAAAAAGCCATCACGCACTGCGATCAAAATTTTGTTCTGCCCTAACTTTACCGCAAGCGGCATCAACACATTTTCTAATTTATCGAACATTCCACTCTTCCTTTCGAGATCTTGCTCTTTGCAATCCTCTTTTTTTGAAATCATACCGGCGCTTTGATGCGTGCTTCATATGCATCAAGCCACTCTTGCGTGATCGGTGTGATCACCGTGGTTTGATCTGGACCAGGATTGGCCATATAAATAGCCGCTTCTTGGTCAGCTGTCGCAACGCTAAATGTAAATTCTACATTTGTTGCCACCCCCCATGCCCCATTTTTATCCAATGCTATCAACGAGAAGGCACCTGCTTTGCCATAACGTTTGCGTAATCGTTCTTCAAACCCATAAACAGCCCGGTCACAAGCGGCTTGTGGTGAAAGGCCTTCTCCCATCAAGTGGACGATTTCATAAGAAAGACAGCCTTTCATCAAATCTTCACCCAAACCTGTAGCGGCAGCTCCGCCAATCGTACTGTCTACATAAAATCCTGAGCCGGATAATGGTGAATCTCCCACTCGACCCTGTTTTTTCATGAACAAACCAGAGCTAGAGGTTCCGACTGCCATTTGCTGTTGCGTATCGAGAGCAACAACGCCAACCGTGTCATGGCCATCGTAAGGATCGAGGTTGGAAGCAGCGATTTCTGCTAATCGTTTTTCCCAGATTTTTTTTGCCCGATCGGTCAACATATTCTTACGTTCAAATCCAGCCAACATCGCGTATTCGGTGGCTCCTTGCCCTACTCGAAAGCTATTGAATTTCTCATCACTCAATTGGCGTGCAACTGAGATGGGATTGGCAACATCGGTAATCCCTGCAACGGCACCAATCTTAAATGTTTCACCATCCATAAAAGCGGCATCCATTTCGACGATTCCGCGTTCATTTGGCAATCCGCCATAACCAACTGATTTATAAAATGGATAATCTTCCACTGCTTTGATGGCAGTTTCTACTGCATCTTTGCATGACGCTTGTCCTTCTAAAAGTTCTTTGGCTGCCAGTACACCATCGTGTGCCATTCGCCAAGTTGCAATCATTCCCCACATATCTTTCCCTCCATCATTTGTAGCGCTTACAAGTATATTCTATATGGTATATACTAGTATGTCTATACTAAAAAACGAGTTTCTTTCAACTCTCATTGATTTATAAGAAACTCGTTTCGGATTAATTTTTTATTGTTGAGGATTCATCCAGGGCATTCTTATTCTGTTAATGCTTTGATGCTGCGCATGTAGATCTCTAAATTCATCCGTAAGTCAGCACTGTCCATGTACTCATTCTTATTGTGTGCAATCCCTTTTTGACCAGGAAAAGACGGACCAAATGCCAAGATATTCGGCATTTTGCGTGCATAGGTTGCCCCTGTTGTGGTTACTGGTTTAGGGTCATTGCCTGTGACTGTGTGATAAATCGTCGACAGTTTAGCTATTTCGGTTGATTCTTTGTCTCGGCAAAACCCGGGAATACTGCGAATGACTTCTAATTCGACACCGATAGGCAGTTGCCTTTTCAAACGGGACAACACGTCTGTTTCTGTAACAGTCACTGGGTAGCGAAAGGCAACTTCCATCACTAATCCTGTGAGAGACTTTTGTATCACGACAGGCGTCAAAATCAATTTACCAGAATCGTCATCAGCCAGCGCCAAGTCAATCCCTTCTCCAAAATGCTGCTGATGAAAGCTTTGACAGATCCAACGAAAATAAGATTGTATGGTTGGAGGAATAGTTTGTTTCTCAGCCAGTTGGGCTGCCAGGATCGTAATTGCATTTTCTCCCAATTCAGGAGCATTGCTTGGAGAACGTTTCCCTGTGACTTCAAACTTCTGACCGGCAATGCTTACACTCAAGTCGTCAGGAACATGGTCTCGGAATTGATCCCCCTGAAACGAAGTGAGTTGCTGTAGTTCATCGTCTGGCAGCGGAAAATGGAGCGCTACATTGACGACCCCTCGTTCGCCATAGACTACCGGATACTTACAATCTGGCGTAAATCCGAACACAGGTGGTTGTTCTGCGGCCAAATAATGAGGAACATCCGACATACCACTTTCTTCATCCGTACCGAAAATGATCCGCAGATTTTTTTTCGGTTGGTGCCCTAATTCTTTCAATAATTTCATCCCATAAAGGCAACTAATGATTGGTCCTTTGTTGTCTAGAATTCCCCGACCATAAAGGCGGCCGTCTTTTTCGCTTAAATCAAACGGCGGAAAATCCCAGTCTGAACCCGCAGGCACCACATCGAGATGTCCCAGGATACCGATGTAGTCTGACCCTTCTGGTCCCCACTGTGCATAGCCGATCGCATCATCGATCACCTTTGTTTCAAATCCAAAAGCGGCACTTTTTTCTATTACCAAAGACAAAACTCGCCGAGTTTCCGTACCATAGGGCGCCTGTGGCATAGGTTCAGATTTGACACTAGGAACTTGCATGACTTGTTTGAGTAAGTTTAGAAAATCCAGCCAGTTTTCCTCAATGGCTGTGCTGATTTGATCCATTTTTGCCACCCCTTATTTTTGACGTACCAATGTATTTTTAAAGGTATATTTATCTGCACGATAAAAAGATGTATCGAACAAGATCGGTTTCGCAGAAGGGGAATAAGTCATCGAATGGACGAGAAGCATTGGTTCCTCTTCGGATACATGCAATAGCTTGGCAATGTCTGGCGGACTTTTGACCGCTTCCACTTCTTGATGGGAATAACCAATCTCAATGTTGGCTTCGATCACTTCATATAAAGAAGACTCTAACTGATCTTTGGTGATTTCGCCGGACTCTTTTTCTAAATAACGCTTCAATACATAGAGGTTCTCCACCGTCATCGGTTCATCATCAAAATAACGCAAGCGAGTCAGATACACCATTGGTTCTTTCCCATAGTTGCCGAACATCTGTCGGATCTTAGTCGGTAATTCTTTCACTGTCTCTACTTGTAATACTTCGGTTCGGGTCTTTTTCCCTTGGGCTTTGGCCGTTTCGGTGAAGCTTTGCAATCCGCCAGATCCACTCTGGATCTTTGGCTGCTTCATCACATACGTTCCTTTGCCTTTTTCTTTGACTAGGATATTTTGGGTGATCAGAAGATCGATGGCTTTGCGGACAGTTAGCCGACTGCATTGAAATTCTTCCGCTAAATCATAATCAGAAGGCAGCTTCTGACTCGTTACATAAGTGCCATCATTGACACGTTGGGCGATTTTATCTGCTACTTCCTGAAAAACGGCTTGTTTTTTCACTTGATTCCCTACTTTCTACTCTACCATTCATAAAATGGACGATTCGCACTCACACCAGAAGCCACACTAACAAAGGCCTGGTTGTCGACGGATTGAATCATCCCTTCAACTGTCTTTAATTCTTTTTGGGAGATGACTAAAAGCAACAATTTCTTCTGTTGATGATCAAAGCCCCCCTCAACATCATTGATCACTGTGATCCCTCGCTGAAGTGCACATTGTAATGTTGCAATGACACCTTCTGCTTTTTCGGTTACTACTAGTAATTGCACACGCCTTTGCTTGAGATTCACGTAGTCTACCATTCGACCACTGATAAAGAAAGAGATTGCACTATAAAAAGCGTATGGCCAGCCAAAAATCATTCCAGCAACGAGTTGAAGACTGACATTGAAAAAGATAAAGAAACTGCCAATACTTTTGCCGGTCATTCTCTTCACTAAGATCCCTAAAATATCTAATCCTCCTGTGGAAAAATCATCGTTTAAAGTCAGACCAACGGAAAACCCATGGAGCACCCCGCCAAAAACAGCGCAGATGACTGGATCTGTAGTCAATGTGACAACTGGGACCACCTTCATCATAACAGATGAGAGGAAGACAGTACAAACCGTCATAAGCGCGAAATCACGATCGATTTTGCACCATGCAATCGCTAATAATGGCGCGTTAAAAAATAAGACCAACACAGGGATTGACCACTCGATACCAAAGTATACTTCCAAGAGCTGCGACAATAATTGTGAAAGTCCAGTAATTCCACTGGCAAATATATTTCCTGGCAGCCAGAACATATTCAATGCGATGGATGATAACAGTGCATAAATGAGTGCAACAGCTAATCGTTTTATTCTTTTTGGCATAAGCATCTCCTTCCGCTTCGATTATAGTATATATCATTAAGTATATACTGTCATCAAAAAACTTATTTTCTTTAAAGAAACCGCCTTTGCTGATCCATAGTCTTTCTCAGGATCGAGGGGTAAAATTTATCCTGACATGCGGGCTAGAAAAAGAGAGTAAAATACTTGAAAACTGACTAATTTTGACTAAAATAATAATTGGAAAGAAAAATAAAGAAAGGATTGATTATTATGTCACATGAGATTGAACCTCGTCGCTCAGATGCCTATAGTATGACACCTTTTAATTTCTTCGAAGATTTTGGTCGCAGTTTTTTTGATGGTTTTAAAGCGAACATGATCAAAACAGATATTCACGAAAATGATTCGGAATATCTCGTTGAAGCAGAGCTGCCTGGTATTCCTAAAGAAAATATTCAAGTCACTTATGAGAATGGTATTTTGACGATTGCTGGTCAACATCAATCGGATACTACGACTGAAGATAAAAAAGGAAAACTAGTACGCAGCGAGCGTAGTTTAACAAGTGTTCGTCGCCAATATTTGCTAGAAAATGTCAAAGAAGACGACATCAAAGCTTCTTATTCTGAAGGTATTCTTAAATTGACTTTGCCAAAAGATGATCACGGCAAAGAACCTAAGAAAACCATTCCGATCGAGTAGCAGCATCACTTTTACCAAACAAACAGCCCCCTTAACAGAAATGCTTGTTAAGGGGGCTATTAATGTAGAAAAAGACTTATTCTCCATGCTTTGCTTGCTGATTTTTTTGCTCTCGCTAAAGAACAAGCGAAAATCTGGACAAACGCCACTCTATAAAAAAGAGGCTGGGACAGAGGTGCTAAACTCCTAGAAATAAGAAGGAATACGCGGAACTTGCTTCTCAAATTTTGGGGTATTTCGACTTGTTTCCGAAGGAGTTGCTTCTGCTCCCACCATCTAGACGTGTTTAGAGCGTGGGACAAAAGTTTTTTTTACTTTTGTCCCACGCTCTAGTCCTAGCTGTCTTTGTCAGACGGATCGAAAAAAATTATTCTTTTGTATCGTCTGCTTTTGTTTCATCAACAACATCAGCTGGTTCGATTTCAGTTGCAACAGATGCACCAGTACCAGGTGTCACGGTACGAATCGCTGCCCGATCGAACTCTAAGAAAATACCTTCACAGTCGATGACAACTGTACTCTTGTCTGTATTTACTTCAGAAAGAACGCCATGAAGTCCGCCAATTGTTACTACGCGATCTCCAGCCTTCATATTTTCCAATAAGTTTTTTCGTTCTTGCTGTTGTTTCTTTTGTGAACGGCTCATGAAGAACCACATTGCCACCAAAGCAACAAGCATAAAGAGCATTGGTAAAGATTGTGCCATTTTTTTCACCTCGATTTTTTTACTTTTCTATAGATACTTTATCAGAATCTGACGTGTATTCCTACCGTTTTACCAGAATAAATTAGAAATTTTTGGCATTTTCTTTATTGAAGCCATATTCTTCGAAGAAATGTTGCCGGAATTCCAGCAAGTTGTCATCCATGATCGCTTGACGGACTTGTTTCATCAAATTCAACAAGAAATAAACATTGTGATAAGAAGTTAATCGGATCCCGAATGTTTCGTCACATTTGATCAAATGACGAATATACGCCCGTGAGTAATTCTTACAAGTATAACAATCACAGTTTTCATCAATTGGTCGGAAATCTCGGGCAAACTGGGCATTCTTCACGACTAAACGACCTTTAGACGTCATACATGTTCCGTTACGGGCGATTCGAGTCGGCAATACGCAGTCAAACATATCGACCCCGCGAATAACGCCGTCGATCAGAGAATCTGCGGCTCCTACCCCCATCAGATAGCGAGGTTTGTGGTCAGGGATCCATGGTGTGGTAAATTCCAAGACGCGATTCATTTCAGCTTTTGGCTCGCCTACTGACAAACCGCCAATCGAATAACCAGGAAAGTCCATGCTGATCAAATCTTGCGCACTTTGTTTCCGTAAATCTTCAAAACCGGCCCCTTGAATGATCCCGAACAGGCCTTGAGAATCTGGATTGGCATGAGCTTTCAATCCGCGTTCTGCCCAGCGAGAAGTCCGCTCTACTGATTTTTTGACATACTCATAGCTTTCATCGAATGGCGGACATTCATCAAAACTCATCATGATATCCGAACCTAGTTTGTTTTGGATATCGATAGCTTTTTCTGGTGAAAGGAACATTTTTGAACCGTTTAGATGGTTCTTGAAATGGACACCTTCTTCAACAATATTTCGCATATCTGCTAGTGAGAAGACTTGGAAGCCACCAGAATCGGTTAGAATCGGCTGATCCCAATTCATAAACTTGTGCAGCCCACCTGCTTCGGCCACTAGATCTTCTCCTGGTCGCAGCCATAAGTGATATGTATTACTTAAAATGACACCAGCGCCCATGGCTTTCAGTTCTTCCGGTGCAAGGGTCTTAACAGTAGCTAAAGTTCCTACAGGCATAAACATTGGTGTTGGAAAAGTGCCATGCGGTGTGATCAATTCACCTAAACGGGCACCTGTATGTTTCTCTTTCTTGATCAGACGATAACGAATGGCAGGTTGCGACATTCATTTCCCTACTTTCTTTATAGACTCGATTAACTGTGCAACGCTATTAATGATAAGGGTTGCGTTAGGAATTTGCAAGAAGGTTTCAGCTTCTCTTCCTCTTTTTCAAAAAAACTTTCCTTTCTTTGCTTTATTTTTTGTACAATCCATGCTCATTTGCTATCATGTTAAACAGATAGAAAGGAGATTTTTTTATGAAAACTAGAGGACAACTAAAAAGTGAAGCCAAATCCGTTCTGAATGGACGCTGGAAAGATAGCGTATTGATGTGCTTGGTCCCTACGTTGATCTCTATTGCTTTTGCTGTTGTGATCGTAGTGATTGTTGTGTTGCCTTTGATGGCATTAAGTCAAAATGGTGCCTTTGATAGTCAATCCATCAATGAAGCGTCGAACTCAACTGGCGGTAGTGGCGGTGGCTTGATCAGCGGATTATTCTCAGCATTGTTTGGTGCCGGGATTTCTTGGACATTCCTTGATTTGTTACGCGGCAATAAACAAGAGATTCGTCCATTTTCTGATGTCTTTCGTGGATTTAGCGGTGTATTCGCACTTGGTATCATTGTCATCTATATTTTATCAACGATTTTCGTTAGTTTATGGGCATTATTATTTGTGATTCCAGGAATCATCAAATCCTATTCCTACTCACAAGCATACTTCATCTACTATGATACCTATGAGCAAACAGGTACACGGCCAGATTTTCTTGCTTGCATCACGGATAGCCGCCGATTGATGAAAGGGTATAAAGGAAAACTGTTCTTACTTGTTTGGATTTTTATTGGCTGGCACATTTTAGCCATTATCACAGCTGGTATCGGGTATCTTTGGTTGACACCTTATATCAGTGCTACCAAAGCAGCCTTTTATGAAAACTTGCCAAAACAGACATTAGCTTAAAAAAAGACCTTACTTTGACATATCAAAGTAAGGTCTTTTTTGATTGAATGAAAAATTGTTCTCAACGCAATGTTTCTTCCGTTAATTGACACGTTTTGCTTCCACAGCATCTTTGACTGAATTCGCAACGATTTTGGCTACTCCTTCTTGGAAAGCATCCGGAATAATGTTTGTTGGTGACAGCTCCTCGTCTGGAATCAAGCTAGCAATTCCTTTTGCTGCGGCAATCTGCATCTCAACCGTGATTTTGCGGGCTTGAGCATCTAAAGCTCCACGGAAAATACCAGGAAAAGCCAACACATTGTTGATTTGATTAGGAAAATCACTGCGTCCAGTACCAACGATATAGGCACCTCCTGCTAAGGCTTCGTCTGGGAAGATTTCCGGTACTGGATTAGCCATAGCAAAAATCACAGGCTTATCTCCCATCTCAGCGATCCATTCCTTCTTCAGTGCTCCTGGAGCAGAAACACCAATGAAGATATCAGCACCTTTCAATGCTGTCTGCAAATCACCAGAAAGATGGTCACGGTTTGTCACTTTAGCAATCTCTGCGTGATGAGGTGGTAACTGATCATTTTCTTCATTCAAGATCCCCACCTTGTCTACGACAATGACATTTTTTGCACCAGCTGCCAAAAACTTACGAGTAATAGAAAGCCCAGCAGAACCACCGCCATTGACAACGATTTTGGCTTCTGCTAGTGATTTGCCAATCAATTTCAGGCTGTTGAAAGCAGCCGCTAAGACAACTATTGCCGTCCCATGCTGGTCATCGTGGAAAATCGGGATCGCACACTCTTCGATCAGCCGCTGTTCGATTTCGAAGCAACGCGGCGCACTGATATCTTCTAAGTTGATTCCACCAAAGGTCGGTGCAATTGCTTTGACGATCGCAATGATCTCTTCTGTCTCTTGAGTATCTAAAACGATAGGAATAGCATCTACATCTGCAAATCGCTTGAACAAAGCGGCTTTCCCTTCCATGACCGGCATTGCTGCTTCTGCTCCAATATTACCAAGACCTAACACAGCAGAACCATCGCTTACAACAGCGACTGTGTTTTTCTTTGTTGTCAATGAATAGGCCAGCTGTTTATCTTCTGCGATCGCGGAAGATACGGCAGCGACACCCGGAGTGTAGGCAATGCTTAAGTCTCTTCGATTTTCAATCGCCACTTTTGATACTACTTCCAATTTACCGCCATGTTCTTTGGCTTGTCGCAAAGCGATTTCTTTTACATCTTCTGACATGATTCGTTCCTCCAATAGTTGATCGTTTTTTCTATTTTTTATTAAAAAATCATTCGCAAGATTGCGGTCATGGCAATCACTGTGATGGCGCCGCCTAAACGGGTAGCTACTTGGGCAAAAGGCATCAAGTTCATACGGTCAGCGGTACTTAAGATCGCTACGTCTCCTGTGCCTCCCATACCGCTTTGACAAGCAGAAATAATCGCGGCTTCGATGGGATACATGTTCATGAAACGTGATACGACGAACCCGGTGGCAATTACCGTGAACACTACACTGATGACGACTAAGAAATAAGAGACACTCAGTGTTCCCACGACGTCTTTCAATGGAATATACAACAATCCTAAACCAGCCATCAATGGGAAAGTAAAGTTGCCGGAAATAAATTTATACAATTGTTTGGAGCCATGTTGTGTTTCTGCCGGCACCACATTCAAGTATTTCAAAAAAGCGGCTAAGACAATCATCAATACAGGACCAGGAAACCCAGTCAAATGCTGCAGTAAACTACCAGCAATGAACAGTGTACAAGCAGTCAGCACACCAGCGCCCATTTTCTTGATATCAAAAGCGCCGGAATCATCTTTTAACGCATCTGCCATGTCATCATCATTTTTCATTTTGACCAATTGTCCACCCCCAGAAAGATCTGGTCGTTTTTCTCCCCAGCGAGAGAGCAATGCGGTACACATGATCGCGAAGAAGTTACCAATGATCGTTGCTGGAATCAGTTGTGCGACCAGCTGTTCACTCCCCATACCAGTAATGGCACTGTAGCCTAGTGATAAAGGCAAGATTCCTTCACCGATCCCGCCAGCTAACACTGGAGTAACGATGAAAAACAACGTATGTTGCCATTCTAAACCTAATAATACACCAACTAGCGTACCAACACCCATGGCGCAGATCATCCCGATCATCATGGGAATAATCATCCGCATCAAACCTTGGACTAAGATTTTGCGATTCATCCCTAAAATGCTGCCGCAAACTAAACAAGCAATATAAAAATATAAGAAGTTGGCTTGCTTCATCAAAATATCGGCAGACTCAAGAATATTCGGATTGACTAAGTTGAAGAAAACCAAAATAGATGGAACCAATAAGGATAAAATTGCCGGACCACCGAAATTCTTGATAAAAGGAATAGTGGCACCAATCGTTCCTAATAACCACCCTAAAGTCAAAATGACCGCAAAACCACCTAGCATATTTACGGGTAATTGTTGTAACAGACCCGTGACTACGATGACTGTTGATAAAACAATGTATACTGGCAGCGGAACTGATCCAATTTTGATTTTCATCCACCGATCAATTAGCTTCTCTTCTTTTGCTTTAGATTCAACCTGTTCTCTCGCCACATGGGGTTCGATATGCTTTTCCATTTTGCTTTCCTCCTAAATTGATCTACTAGTTCTACGAGTACCTCGTTACACACAGATTAAAGCAAGCGTTTTCTTTTTCGTAGTTTATTTAATTATTTTAAGTATTTAAATTAATTAAAGCTTCTTTAGGGATTCCGCCGCTATGTTATAATTTACGAATAAAGGGGGAAATGTAGTGAAAAAAGGGTTACGGTTATGGGGGGTATTGACTTTAGTCTTTACAATCGTCTTACTCATTGTCACTTCCATTCTTTATGGTTTAGTCCTTATTCAAAATTCCACATTTATTCGCTCCAACGAAGAACACCTGCTCTTGTCCGTCGGTAAACAGCTGGCGATCGATCCACAAGTGACTACCGCTTTGGAAGAAGGACGTTCCAACGATCAATTGGAAGCTTACACAAATGAAGTGACACAAATACACGGGTTGGATTTCGTGGTAGTTATGGATATGCAAGCCATTCGTTTGACTCATCCAGATGAGACCCAAATCGGCAAACACTTCGAAGGCGGTGATGAAGTCACTGCATTGGAAGGAAAAGAACATGTTTCTGTCAGTGAAGGAACATTGGGTCGCTCGTTGCGGGGATTCGTTCCCGTCTATTCCCTCACTGAATCGCAAAAACAAATCGGTGTAGTAGCTTTAGGGATCCGTATGCAGTCCTTGAGTGCTTTAGTAAAGAGTTCTCGGGAAGGGTATCTACTTGCCTTAGCATTAAGTATCACAATCGCCGCCTTTGCAGCAACTGGACTTGCCTATTATTTGAAACGGCAACTTCATAATTTAGAACCAAAAGAAATCTCACGTCTCTTTGAAGAACGCAATGCCATGTTGGAAGAAACTAAAGATGCGGTCATTGTATTGGATTTGAACCAACAAATCAATTTGGCAAATATCGCCGCCAACGAGCTTTACCAAAAGAACAGTGGACACAATGACTCCTTGGTCGGCAAACATTTGCAGGATTTGATCTTGCAGACCGATGCTGTAGACTTGGAGCGAAATGTTGAACAGCTCTATCGGCAAAATGGACAGGATTTTCTTTTTTCCTCTGCACCGATCAATGTGGATCAGAAACGGATCGGTTGGATCGTGTTTTTACGCAATGCGACAGAATCGTTATTCGTCATGGATCAGTTAGCCAATACTACTGCTTACGCCAGTGCGCTGCAGTCTCAGTCCCATGAGTTTATGAATAAACTGCATGTGATCTATGGGCTCGCTGATTTAAAAGCCTATGATGAATTGAAAATTTATCTGGATGATATTTTGACTCCAGAAAAAGAGTTCTCTCATCGCTTGTCTTTTTTAGTTCAGAATCCGCAAGTTGCTGGATTTTTGATTGGCGAACGTCAAAAGTTCTTTGAGCGTAAAATCCACTTGATGATCGAGATTTCACCAGAAATTCCCGCCAATTCGCAAGAAGTTGAAACAAAATCGTTGATCGATCTTTACCGGTATATTCATCATGTTTTGTTGCAACTAATCACCATAGAAGATTTGCGGATCGAGATCCATCATGAAACAGGCCTGCTGACAACGACCTATACCATTCAGCTGACCACAACGGATCAGCAGCAATTGCAGGATAGTTTTCACAGCAACTATTTCCAACAAATGTTAAAAGATTACCAGGCAGAGTTTTTGATAGAAGAACAACCTAACTTTGTCGTTCTCCAATTACAAACGCATTATCATGGGGTGATAAAATGAAACCATTACATGGATTAATTGTCGAAGATGACCCAATGGTGGAATTTATCCATCGGAATTATTTAGAAAAAATCGGCAGATTTCAAGAAATCTATTCGGCAGATGCTGTGACAGATGCTGAATACTTACTACAAAACAAACAAGTTGATTTAGTGCTGCTAGATGTCCATTTGAAAAATGGCAACGGCTTAGACTTGCTCAAAGAGATCCGGAACTCTCAGCAAGCCATCGAAGTGATCTTGATCACAGCAGCCAATGAGACACAAACTATTCAGCATGGACTACATTTAGGTGTTCTGGACTATCTCGTCAAGCCATTTACCTATGAACGTTTCCGGCAAAGCATTGAACTATTTCTAAAACGGCAAGAAGCTTTGGAACAAGACAGTCTTGCCCAAGAAACCATTGATCAAATAATGGTTGCAAAGAAGAGTCCCGAGCCATCCCTTACAGAACTGGATAAAGGACTCTCTCCTGATACCATGGATCGCATCAAAGCGGCTATCCAAACATTTCCAGACACTTTTACGATCCCAGATTTGGTAGAGGTCAGCGGATTTTCTCATGTCTCAGTCCGTAAATACATGCTTTACTTAGAAAAAAATAACTATGTTACCAGTCAGATTATCTATACCAAAATCGGACGCCCTTATAAAGTTTACCAACGATCCTAACAATTAGTGGACTCTCTCTAGGAACGTCAACGAGTGATTGCTGATTTGCTGATTATTGAATAAACGATTTTTTGGTAAGTCAACTTTTTAGATTTTAAATTGTGAATTGATCGTTGTACTTTGTATACCCTGCCTATTTGCGAACGCTTCCTAAATATGCTATAGTATAGGTGTAAGGAAGGTAGCAACTCTGTTGGTGGTCTTGTAAATATCGCAAACTCAATCTACTAAAAGTTGTTGAACGTACAAGTTTCACCTAGTATCAAGCGTGTAAAGTAACAGAAAAGCGTAACACAAAATCGAGAATCTTTTCGAAAAAAGGATACGTCTATTACGTTGTATCAGAACACACGAAACATGTGTAAGTTTGTAAAAGAAAACAAATTTTGAGAAACAATTGCTTTGCATGAACCAACCATCAGCGACCACCACTTATACCTTCCCTTAGTTATAAGCTGGACGACAAAAAAGCAGTTCAAAAAGTTGAGAAGTATCCCAACTTAACGAGCCGCTCTTGTCGTTCAGTTTTTTATTTTAAGAACATGGCATCGCCAAAACTAAAGAAGCGATAACGTTCATCGATGGCATGTTGATAAGCTTCTAATGTTAGATCGCGTCCGGCAAAGGCACTGACCAACATTACCAATGTCGATTTCGGTAAATGGAAATTCGTTGAGAAGGCTTGGACAACTTTGAACTGATAGCCGGGGGTAATGAAAATACTCGTCCAGCCGCTGTCGGCTTTGATCTCGCCATCAAATTTGGTACCAATCGTCTCTAATGTACGGATCGAAGTCGTTCCGACCGCAACGATTTTCCCACCATTTGCCCGCACATCGTTTAATTGAGCCGCCGCTTCTTCCGTCAATCGATAAAATTCACTGTGCATTTCGTGATCCGCAATATTATCGACGCTAACTGGGCGGAAAGTTCCTAGACCCACGTGTAAAGTCAAATAAACTAATTTGACCCCTTTATCAGCGATTTTCTTCAATAATTCTGGCGTAAAGTGCAAACCGGCCGTTGGTGCCGCTGCAGATCCATTCTCTTTAGCATAAACGGTTTGGTAACGATCTGGATCTTCCAATCGTTCCTTGATGTATGGCGGCAATGGCATTTCACCCAAAGATTCTAAAATCTCTAAGAAAATCCCATCATAGCTGAATCGAATAATTCGGCCACCATGTTCGAGTTCTTTTTCAACGACTGCTTCTAAGCGACCGTCGCCAAAGGTGATCTTCGTACCGACTTTTGCTCGCTTGGCAGGTTTGATTAATGTTTCCCAACTGTCCCCTTCGATATTGTTTAACAATAAAATCTCTAGATGAGCGCCGGTCTCGATTTTCTCGCCATAGATACGAGCGGGCAAAACGCGAGTATCATTCATCACAAGGGCATCGCCAGGAGCTAATTCATCAATAATGTCATAAAAATGTTTGTCTTCCATTGCACCGCTTTCTCGGTCCACGACCAATAGGCGGGAACTGGAGCGATCGCTAAGCGGCGTTTGAGCGATCAATTCTTCCGGTAACTCAAAGTCAAAATCTTCTGTTGTAAGCATGTCGTCACTCTCTTTCTTTCATATGCCCGTCTATTCTATCATGTTTAGAGATTACTCGCCAATTAGGAAACTAGGGCACAGCTTTAAATAAAAAGAGCGCTAGAGAGGGAGACTAGAACCTTTTCACGGTGCTCCTAATCTATTAGAGAATTTTAACCGATAACACGGAATCTTCTGCCTTTTTTATCTGCTTTATCGTTTTGTGAATAAAACAAAATTTTTTCACGTGGGATTTTTTCTTGCTGAGCACATTTTTTCAATGTGTCATAAACATAACTGCTGTTGTTTTTATAAAAAACCATGACTTTTTTCGAGTCAATTTCTTTGCGATAGTCTTCATATTTCTTTCTTAATCGTTCAACTTCTGTAACAATCTCTGAATCTTTGTTCCAATCGGGAATTGCAGTAAGCAAGCAAATTCGTTTCCAGTATTCTTTTTCCATTATTCAAACTAACCACGAAAGACATTTAGGTTGAACTGCTAACCTATGCTTTACGAATCACTTCGTCTCTATCGATTCACTTCTATCGAAAATTCATAAAGCCATCCTTTCATTCCTTTCTTAATCGCTCCAAGGAGAACTATATTCAAAAAATGCTACTTGTTCCATTACTTGTCCTATTCAACACTGGGATAATTAAGAATAATACGATAATTATCAATAACCGCTTTGATGTTTTGGCCGTCAGCAAAAGATACTTCAAATAGTGGACTATCTTTTTTTATTGAGGAAATTTCAATGTTTAGATACTTAAAATATGCCCCTAAAATTTTCTCAGGATCTATCTCTTGAAATGATTGCTCTGGGTAATATTTAAATTGGACGATTTTATTAGTCGATTCCTCAATCAGGGCTTCCCCATAACCTTCGATCGAAGAATAATTGATTTGCCAATAAACAGTTTCCGAATCAATCTTTAGATTCTGGGATAACGTAACCAAGTATTCTGAAGAGATTCCCATTTCTTTTAGCAGCTTCTCTATTTCCACCGCATATGTATTGACATACTGGCTTCCTTCTCCCGTATTATTATATTGCGTTACTTTCCCGGCGTTCGTGAGCACTTCTTCTAATGTACTTTTATTTGAAGGCAGCTCCAAGGATTCTTCAAATACGACTGGCTTTGACAATGAATCTGTAAACAGCATATTTGGTAAAAATAGTAGAAATACGTTGAAACCGACCCATAGGAGGATCAGACTTATCTTTATTCTTTTCCTCATCTTCAGTCCTCATCTAAAGGAAAGTCGATCGTAATAGACGTTCCTTCACCTTTCTCACTAGTGATCGTCACTTGCCCTTCATGAAGTGAGATAATATTCTTCACTAATGAAAGCCCTAAGCCTAAATGCCCAGAATTTCTAGTGACATCCCCCGTAAAAAATTCATCAGTGACTTGATCAATAATCTCTTCGGGAATTCCCTGACCAGTATCTTTCAGTATAAAATAATATCGTCCTTCATTACTGTAGCCAGTGATGCACATCTCTTTCCTATCCTTCATCGCATCTAATGCGTTAGAAAATATATTTGCAATGACTAATTTAAATAGGTTAAAGTCCATTCGTATGGTGGCCTTTTGAAGAGTCATCTGCAAAAGGATCCGCTCATCTAATCCAGAGACAAATTGAGTAATATAAGAGTCAATCTGGTCTGTCGATATTGCTTCGAGATTCATTTCATTTTTCTTCGAGTACAATAAACGCAAAACATCTTCTGATAGGCTTTTCAAGCGGAAACTTTCTTCTAAAATATAATCGACAAATTCCGAAGAAGGTTCCTTTAGATCCTCCCACTGCAACATTTGCGCATAGCCGATGATCGACGTTAGCGGGGTAGAAATTTCATGGGATAAACTTGAGACAAATAATTCTTGCTTTTCTTTTTCCTGACTGATTTGTTCTATGTCTTGATTTAATTTATTGGCCATGTCGTTTAGGCTGTTGGCAAGCTTTTCAACTTCATCTCCACGTTTTTCAACAACGAAAGGCTTTGTTGTTTGCCCTTTTGCAATCTCTGTTGCGCGATCAATCAATTTTTGAATCGGTTTAGTGATGAGGGTTGATAAAAACCACGACATTGGAATCAAAACGATCTGCAGAAGAAATAAAATCATTCGAAAATAATGACTTGCTTTCTTCAGAATACTTTGATAAGTGACTAGATTCTGCTTAGACACCAAATAATAGTCTGTCGTTCCAATTGTCGAGCTTGTAAATAAAAATTTCTCTTGTTTGATTGTGATGATTGGACTAATGTTGATTGTGTTCTTCTTAATTGAATCGTAATCAACAACCTCTGTTATGCTTGGAAAGTCAGTTGTACTGGCATACACACTCTTTCCTTCTTTATCCAAAATTTCAAAATCATTCTTTACCGTGCTCTTGACTATATCACTTAGATTCCGTAACTGCTCTTTCGTAGGTTCTTGATCTTCAATTTTGGCTGCAAATAGTATCGCAGCACTTTTTTGGGTAGCTAGTGCTTGATCATATTCCTGATTGATTGCATGTTGAGCGATGATCCGCAAACTGATGGTGCTGATCCCTAAATACAAAAGTAAAAAAAAGAATAGCAGCCAATAGAATGCTTTTGTCGCATATTTCATCTTATTCCTCCAATAAGTACCCTACACCATAAATCGTTCGCAGCTCATTTTCCAAATGCAGTTTCTTTCTGATCCGCTGAATGTGTAAATCAAGAGTTCTGCTATCTGGCTCACTTGGCGATTCCCAAATTCGTTGATAAATCGTTTCTCGCTCTAAAATAATCCCGCGATTTTGAACGAGATAAATGAACAATTGATATTCTTTAGGCGTCAATGCAATCAACTCATTGTTAAAAAATACACTTCTCTTCTCGTCTTCAATACGGATGTTGTGCCAATTTATCTCAGAAACAGAACTCTTTTTCCTTCTGCGAAGTACTGTTTCAACTCGAGCAAATAATTCTTCTAGTTCAAAAGGTTTCGTAATGTAATCTTCTGCACCTAACTTTAATCCTCGCACTTTATCATGCAAGGTATTCTTGGCAGTTAAAAAGATAACTGGGATATCATATTCGACAAAATAGTCAATTAATTCATCCCCACTTATTTCTGGTAACATGATATCTAAAAGAATCAGATCCACCTCATGATTTTCAATGTAATCTGCGGCACTTTTGCCATCAAAAATCGGGATCGTTCGATAGCCTTTTTTTGCGAGGCTTTTTACTAGCAGGTTATTTATGGCTTGATTGTCTTCTACTATGAGTACATCCATTTGATTTCACACTTTCTTCCCAATTTTTGTAAAGAAGCTGTTTTATAAGCTGATAGCCGATCATGATACCGCACAAAAAAAGATAGAGCAAAAGTAAAAGTACGATCGATCGATTGTCAATATCTTCAAAATCAGCGAAAATTTTTTGAAGCGCTTGATTGTGACGCACAAAAATATCTGTACTATTAAGACGGGTAAATCGCCCAATATAAATCCCAATAGAATCCATAAATAAAAGACACGCAATCAAAAGCGCTGGGTAGACACCAATGGTTAATTTCTCTACTAATATTCTTGCAATCTTGTCAATGCTCCAGCAGCCCAAAATTGTTGAAGGCATCACTGCCAACAAAATCAGAAAAAGTTTGATCCAATTCATTAAATCCTTACTTATCAACAATGTTACTTCATCATAAGGTGTCAATAAAGAAAGATGAAAGAGATCTGTCATGAGATAAAAATTATTTGGTAAAAAAACAAGCCAGAGACACACAACTACCACTATAATGTACTTTTTTTTACAATACATTGCAAGAAAGGTTAATTCTATTGGAATATATGCCAAAATAGTATTAGTAAAGAAAAGAAAATAGACACTTGATTGATAAAATGAAAGATATAAGATTCCCAGTAAAATCAAATAATATAACCGAATCCCATTCATTGTTTTATTTAGTAAATACATGGTTCCTCCTGTCTTAACGCGCGCTCCTAGCCATTGTCCCACTATTTAGAAAGAACAGACTTCATTAATTGGGCATAAACACTGCGTCCTTCCCCATTCAAATGAGTTTCATCATCATAAAAGTATTCTGGGTGGTCTTTGCTGTGGCTAAACCAGTCGATGATATGGACATTCTTGTAGCGACTAGGAAGCTCTGCTAATTTTTGATTCACAGATTCTTGCCAGCCTTCCGGACATTTGATAGTTATCCAGTATATCTGTTTATCCTTTAATTGAGTAAGGATTTCATCGATTGACTCATCCGAAATAATACCATTTGTACCCAGTCCGATTACTACCGTCGAATAATCAGCTAAATTGGGATACCCTTGAAGAATCGTTGCCAAACTAGATATTTGCCGTGATTCTTTCGCATCAACGGTTGCTTGCCCACTAAACGTATCTTCCAATTCTTGATATGCTCCAAGCATCACAGAATCCCCTAGAAATAAGATATTTCCTTTTTGATTGGGTTGATTCTCTATCTTTTTCAGATTACTGCTTAACTCTTGTTTCAATTCGTTTTGATCCGCAGTCAGACGGTTAGTCGGTGCAAAAATGATCATTCCGATTGCAACAGCAACAAGACCTGCTCCAAGGTAACGTCCTGCTTTTCTTTTTAAATGCATGAAAGAATGAAAGCCAGCAATCATCAGAACCGTCATGATCAGAACCACTACCAATTCAATTAGAGGATCCATCTTAGGTGCTATATTCACTAGGAGAATAAACACCGAATAGTGAACCAAATATAATTCATAACTAATTTTGCCTATATATTGAAGACGGAATTTGGCGATTTTGGTTCTTTTTTCCACTTCTTTGTCATTTATCAAAACGAGTAATAGCATTGTTAATACACTGACAAGCAATGAGCTACCTGTAAACGAAGGCAGCGGAATAAAGACAGCCAGAGTCAAACAACTCATGATGAGCCAAAACTTCGTTACTTTTTTTGAAGAAATGACATCATTAATGTTCTTTCTATTGAAAAAACCAAACATGCCAACTATAAACGGATAAAGTCGAGCAAAGGTATTGTAATAAGCGATAGAAAACGGCGATAACAGACTGGTGAGAATCGAAATAATGGTAAGAAGATACATAAGCTGATAGCCTCTTTTTCTAGACAAACGCATGACTGTTAGAAAGAAGAGTGGAAAAACTAGATAAAATTGTAATTCCACCGCCAAAGACCAGTAATGTTTAAATAGGGACGAATTTGCGAAGCGATCAAAATAAGAGACTTTTTCGTGGATCTGCCACCAGTTGTTATATCCAAAGAGTAAACTTGGAAGTTCACTTTTGATGTTTCCTAGCATTCGGATTTGAATACTCCCAGCTATCAGAATAAAGATAAGTAAGGAGAATAAAAGAAACGGATAAATCCGTTTGATCCGTTTCTTATAAAAGCCAATCCAGGAGAACTGATTTTTTTGATACGCATAGGAAGCATTCTTTGCCATCAAGTAACCCGAAATAACAAAGAAAATCGTTACGCCTTGATTTCCTCCTTGAAAAGAATATTGAGGCAAATGGTAGAGAATAACACCAATAACCGCAAATGCCCTAAGAAAATCGATGCCTGCTGAATAGTGTTTATCCATGTTTAACCTCCGGCTGGCCGATGATCATTTTCTCCGTAATAAGTCTCATTGCTGGAAGGATTATTCAAAAGAGTATCTAAAGACACAAATTGATAATCTTCTTTTTTTAAATCACGAATAATCTCAGGGACTGCAGCAATGGTTTCCGGATGAATGTCATGCAACAAAATAATCGAACCATCATAGACAGAACTCGTTACTTTATCAATGATCATTTGGGCATCTTTAGATTTCCAATCTTCTGAATCAACAGACCATTGGATGATGGGACGATTGATCAATTCTGCAGCTTTTGCATTGACAGAACCATATGGCGGGCGAAAATAGGCTGGTTTTTTGCCTGTGAGTTTCTTGATAGATTGATCGGTCTTCGTGATCTCATTAGTCATTCCAGATTCGTCCAATGTGCTGAGGTCTTGATGATCATAGGTATGGCTACCGATAGTTTGGCCATCCTTTGCGATGGCTTTCACCACCTCGGGATACATCTCTACGTTCTGTCCTACTAAAAAGAAAGTAGCTGGCACTTTTTCTTTTTTCAATAGTTCCAATAATTTAGGTGTATTGCTGGGATCTGGCCCATCGTCAAATGTCAAAGCGACCTTTTTTTTATTTGAAGGAATCTCCTCTGTCTCTGTAGTGCTTTCTAGTATATTTTCCAAACTAGTCTCTGTAGTAGCCTTATTGTTACTTGTCACTGTTCTTGAAGAACTACTGTTGCTTGTTAACTCGGAGGACTGGGACAGATTGTTCTCTGTTTTTCCTCTAGCAAATTCCTCACTGATTCGTGCACAGCCGCAAAGTACTAACAAAAAGATAAAGCCAGTTATGAGTAAACGGATCATTTTCATTGCTTTTCCTCCTTATTTGTTGTCAATACATCATGAACTCTTGCTATCTCTTCTGTCGAAGCTGTTTGATAGGAGATTCCATTCTGAATCAATTCCTCTCCGATCAATTGGTCATGAATAATTGTTGGCTCTTTCATCAGTTCCTTCGCATGAAGAACAAGATTGGTAATGGGTAGATTGGTTTTGATGTTATCTGTCAAGATATCGATAAATGCATTCCATTTTGTGACTTGGTTCAATTGCGCCATATTTTCCAAAACACCTTTCAGTAACAACTGTTGCCGCATTTGTCTGCCATAGTCCCCTCGTGGATCCTCATACCTCATTCTCGCCCAAGAAAGTGTTTCTTCTGGAGATAACGTTAGTTTACCTTTAGGAAAATCGAATCCATCAGAACTAAACTCAAATTCATTTTCTACTTGAACAGCTCCTACTTCTTTGAGAATCTTTTGAAAACCTCCCATATCAATAGAAACAAAATAAGGAATTTGAATATCCAACATTTTTTCTACTGTTTTAACGGAACAGCTTGCACCTCCATAAGCATACGCCGCATTTAATTTATCCTGCATTCCTTGGTCTGCGATATCAACTAAAAGATCGCGTTCAACTCCCATTAATGTGTATTCTTTCTTTTTTAAATTGATATGAGCGACTATCATACTGTCACTTCGACCAGAATCCGTTCGCCCAAACTCTCCAGTATCAACGCCAAGTAGCAAAACATTAAAAGGTTCTTGTTTCAATTGGTCGTAATCTAAGTCATACTGCTCATCTGAAGGATTCAATTTTTCGTACACTTTTGTATTTATTTTATTTGCAGAATAGACTGCCCAGCCAGTAATACCACCAACAAGGACTACTGAAACAAAAAGCAAAATAAGAATTATTTTCCGCATCGGAACACCTCCTGCTGCTAAATTAAAGGAAAAATGTATCTGAAATGTATCGATTTAGTATTTGGTGACTCGATACATGCTCGCTTGTAGCAGCAATGTTCGCTTTTAATTTAATATTAAAATGTTGTATATCACTTTTAGTGAAGAAGAAAGTCTACTCATCCCCATTTAAAAATAACAATCAAAATGAAGAATAATGCATATATTCCCTATTGGATTTTCATTTCGATTGGATTTGTTTCAAACATTTCGCTTATAATATGCAAATATGAATAAAAAAGGCAGAATATTTGAATAACAGCAAACTTTTGGGCATACTAATTACAGACTCTAGGCGTAAATAAGCTGCGCCTAAATAAAACTAGAGGTGAAATCATGATTGAATTTCAGCATGTATCCAAAATCTATAAAGGCGGCAAAGTGGCTGTCGAAGATGTCAATCTATCCTTTGAAAAGGGAGAATTCATTTGTTTCATTGGTACCAGTGGTAGTGGTAAAACTACTTGTATGCGAATGATCAACCGTATGACAGACCCCTCCAAAGGAAAAATTCTGATTGATGGCAAAAGTGTGACCGATATCAATCCAGTAGAATTACGACGCCAAATCGGTTACGTGATCCAAAGCATCGGCTTGATGCCTCATATGACGATTCGAGAAAATATTACATTAGTACAAAAACTTTTGAAGGTCAGTCAAGAAGAACGAAATAAGACAGCAGAGAAAATGATCGATCTGGTGGAACTTCCTCGTGAAATGCTGGATCGTTACCCTCACGAATTATCTGGTGGACAGCAACAGCGGATCGGTGTTGTTCGGGCTCTGGCAGCCGACCAAGATATCATTTTGATGGATGAACCTTTCGGTGCTTTGGACCCCATCACTCGCGATTCACTGCAAGATTTGATCAAAGATTTGCAGGAACGTTTAGGTAAAACCGTCGTCTTCGTTACCCATGATATGGATGAAGCATTAAAGTTAGCTAGCCGCATCGTGATCATGAGCGAAGGACGCGTCATCCAATTCGATACACCGCAAAATATTCTGCGAAATCCTGCTACTACCTTTGTTGAAGAATTGATCGGTGAAGACCGCCTTCTGCAAGCAAAACCAGACACCACACCAGTTAAAGAAGTCATGCTCAAAACACCAATCGCCATCACTCCTGAAAAATCTTTACAAGAAGCGATTCGCCTGATGAGAGAAAAACGGGTAGATACATTATTAGTGACGGATAATAGCAATGTCTTAAAAGGGTATATCGATGTAGAATCGATCGACCGCAATCGAGGCAAAGTAACCAGTGTCGGGGATATTCTTAATAAAGATGTTTTCTATGTAAAAGAAACCGCCTTACTGCGAGATACGTTGCAACGAATCCTTAAACGCGGTTTGAAATATGTGCCAGTCGTGGATGCTGAGAATCATTTGGTAGGAATTTTGACGCGTGCTTCATTAGTCGACATTGTTTATGACGTTATTTGGGGCGAGGAATCCTCCCTTCTTGAAGCGATCGAATCCGCAAAACCAGAGGAGGTCTAGCCATGCAAAGCTTCTTTAATGAATATGGCGGCCAATTGGTCACGAAAAGCATTGAGCATTTATACATCTCCTTTGCCGCACTATTTCTAGGCATTGTCGTTGCAGTCCCTTTGGGCGTTCTATTGACACGCTTTCCCAAAGCCGCTTCTATCGTGATCGGTGTGACTAGCGCCTTGCAAACTGTTCCCTCATTGGCACTGTTGGCATTGATGATCCCGATTTTAGGGGTCGGTAAGGTCCCAGCTATTGTTGCACTCTTTATCTATTCTTTGCTGCCTATTTTGCGAAACACCTATATTGGCATGAAGAAAGTCGATTGGAATTATCGAGATGTCGCTAAAGGAATGGGAATGACTAACTTCCAATCGATCATTAGTGTGGAACTGCCGTTAGCGATCCCAACGATCATGGCAGGTATCCGCTTGTCAGCAGTCTATGTCTTAGCCTGGGCAACCTTGGCTTCGTACATTGGTGCAGGGGGGCTTGGAGACTTGATCTTTAGTGGATTGAATAACTATCAACCGGCATTGATTTTTGCCGGCACAATCCCAGTGACGATTTTTGCACTTTTAGCAGACTGGTTACTCGGATTACTTGAGAATAAACTAACACCAGCTGCATTAAAGGGGGATGCCTAAATGAAAATCAAAGCGAAATTTGGTCTTTTGTTATCCATGATCATTATTTTACTCTCAGGCTGCTCCTTTCCAGGACTTGCTTCTACATCTAATGAAGACACCGTAGCTATCACAGGAGGAATCACTTCTGAAGCTCAGATTCTTGGCGCTATTGTAGCAGGAATGGTAGAACATTATACGGACAAAAATACCACTGTCATTAATAACTTAGCAACAACGACAATCAATCATCAAGCAATGATGAATGGCGATGCGTCTATCTCTGCCGCTCGTTATACCGGAACAGATTTGACAACAACACTTGGCTTAGAGCCAGAATCTGATCCAACTGCTGCCTTCAATACCGTAAAAAAAGAATTTGAGAAACGTTACCATCAGACCTGGTTTCCTTCCTACGGCTTTGATAACACATATGTTTTTCTAGTCAGAAAAGACACTGCAGAAAAATATAATCTGAAAAAAGTCAGTGATTTAAAAGGCGTTGCCGATCAGTTGGTTGCTGGTGTCGATACAGCTTGGATCACCCGTGAAGGTGACGGGTATGATGGCTTCCAAGAAGCATATGGCTTTTCTTTCAAAAACATTTTGCCTATGCAGATCGGTCTCGTTTACGATGCTGTTGACAACGGAAAAATGGATATCGTACTCGGGTATTCAACGGATGGACGGATCGCTAGTTATGACCTCGTAATGTTGGAAGATGATTTGAATTTCTTCCCACCTTATGATGCAGCTCCAGTAGTCGATGACAAATTAATCAAAGACACACCAGAAGTAGCGGACGCCTTGAACAAACTTGCTGATACAATCTCCACTGAAAAAATGCAACAACTAAATTATCAAGTTGATAATGACCTGTTGGAACCGACAGTGGTCGCAGAACGTTTCTTACAAGAAAATAATTATTTTGAAGGAGAGTGACGAAATGAATGACATGAATCTATTTCAACAATTTATTGCCTATTTTCAGGAAAATGGCGGTTATGTCTTTGCACAGTTTGTTCGTCACTTCCTGATCTCTATCTATGGCGTTTTATTCGCTGCAATCGTTGGTATTCCACTAGGAATCTGGATTTCTAAAAAGATGCGTATGGCCGATTGGGTGATCCGCATCGCCAATATCATCCAAACGATCCCTTCGCTAGCAATGATCTCGATTTTGATGATTGGAATGGGATTAGGTGTCAATGTCGTTATTCTGACGATTTTTCTCTACTCGCTCTTACCGATCATCAAAAACACTTATACCGGCATGCGCCAGGTAGACCGTAATACACTAGATGTTGGTAAAGGAATGGGCATGACAAGTTGGCAACGACTGTATATGATCGAATTGCCTTTATCCGTCTCCGTGATCATGGCAGGTATTCGTAATGCATTAGTCGTTGCAATTGGAATCACTGCCATTGGCGCCTTCGTAGGTGCTGGTGGCCTAGGTGATATCATCATCCGTGGGACAAATGCAACCAATGGCGCTTCAATCATTCTTGCCGGAGCTTTACCCACTGCATTGATGGCAATCATCACCGACTTAGGCTTAGGCTTTATTGAACGTCGGTTAGATCCAGCAAGCCGTTCGTCGAAATAAAGGCCATTTCTTAGCGCTTTTATAAATATAGAAAACAAGCATCCTTACATACAAGAAGGATGCTTGTTTTTCTATATTTATTAACTAATTCACTCAAAGCAGGTGAATGTGCTTCTCGATTTTCCCGGAGATGATCGGGAATCACGCATCATATCCTAGAAGTGGTTGTTTCAAGGCTCGATCCATACAAATGGATTGGCGCCCATCGTTTTGCTTGAGGGGCGACTGGTATGCCATCATTCCATACTTGATACTGATATGGGATCGTTTTTTCTCGAACACTGCTCTGATCGCTACTCCAAAGATCATTCTGAAGTTTGGTCGCTTTTAAGTTGTACGCTTCGTCTTCCCCCTACTTTCTTTTGGGACTTTTTTTCCGATGAACCCCATGCCGTTCGGGTCCATTCCTGATAAACACAAGACCCGTTCTTCAGAATCTGTCTCATAATAAGCTGTAAACTCATGCCCCTGCCAAAAATAGCTCTTCTCCATTTGCTGAATATCTGTAAGCATGACAAATTCTGAAGAAATGAGACTGGTCTCTGCTGTAAACTGAATAATCTCCCACGTTCCTATGAGGTCCTCTTTCATAGGGATTTCAGGAATTGATTTCGCATAACTAATTGCTGATATGACCGGCCAACCACTATCTAACCAGTAAATTTTTCTGACATCTAAAAAGAAATCATCACTAAAAGGTTGTCTCCGTGCGTGATGAATAATAAATAATTCATTATCTGAACGTTTGAATATAGAATTGTGGCCAGGTGCATAGACTGCAGACTGTTCTTCGAATTGATAACTCCCTAGTAATTTAACACCAATTTTCTCCGGTACTGCCTCTTGTTCCGACAGAGACAGGCCGTTCCAATCCGTATAGGGACCGGTAATCTCTTTCGCTCTTGCAACCCGGATATTATAGGTTTCATTCAAAGAATCAAAAGAGACAAATAAGTAATACATATCCGTTTCTGGATGATAATAAACAAAAGGACCCTCAATCGCAGTATCAACAGAAGCAGGTCGTTGCGCTATTTTTTTTCCGTATCCCTTCTCGGCTAACTTTCCAGTGCTTTGATCTATAGGTGCAATATAAATCCCGCCAAAAAATGATCCGTAGATCAGCCAATGGTGTCCCATACGATCTAGAGCAAGATTTGCGTCAATGGCATTATGATCGGCGATGCCTCGATGCGTTTTCACAACTTCTCCTTGATCTACCCAAGGTCCCAAAGGATGCGGTGCTGTTCCAAGACCAATAAATGAAGTGGTACTGCCAAATGTAGAAGCGGAATAGTACATTCGATATTCCCCTTGGTACTCTATCACTTCAGGTGCCCACAACCCTTCTGCTTGACTCCATTCTCTTGCAGATTGTGGCAATTGAGGAAAGGCCTGCTTTTCAAACTGCCAGTGTATGAGATCCAATGATGTCCGGATCGGTATTCCTGCCGTTTTAGGTTGTTGCGTATCTGTTGAAAATAAGTAATAAACGCTGTCTCGTTCAATGATCGTTGGATCATGAACACCATTTTTCCAATTCATAGATTCTTCCTCTCAGTAATCGATTCACTTTAGTTTGACTTCAGTGAACGAAAGCAGAATCGATTCTTTTCTATATTTATTTAGATCTTTCTTACTTATTACGCCACTTTCATTAAAAACAATCTATCTGCTCTTGATCTTTGCTACCTCCAAGATTACCCCAGGCTAGAGTTTCTATAACTGCTTATGGCGTAACAAACAGGACAGTCATTGAATGCTCTGCCCTGTTTGTGCCCACATTCCTGCAGGACAGTATTTTTTTGATAGGTTTGCCCGAAATTTATAAAAGCAGCCACACTTAGTACAGGTGTGATTGGACCGAAATGGGCAGGCTTCACAAATTTTTATACGGGACTGAACGACTTCAAGTGCAGCAAGGTCGTTCTCGATGGCTAGCTGTTCTTCAATCAACGCTTCTACATCTACCGTTGCTGCTGTTTCCTTGACATCGCAACCTTTACACGTCATTGAATTACACCGCCAAAGATATTGTCAATACACTCATAGCGGGTATATTGATCGTTAATTGGCTATTATTTGTTGTGTAGTCTTCAAATGATTGGATCACTACGTCTTCCGGATGATCAAAATCATTGTGTGCATTCATTTTATCCCCCACAATATAGCGAGCTTCTTTGATTCCTTGAATGGCAGTTTCAAAGTCAAAACTAATTGCTTCCGAGCCAGATACTGCGAAATTGCAGATCGACAGGTGGAGGGTATCTGCTTGTTTCGAGACCGTGTAGGTGATCGTTTCACTTGCTGCTCCATGACTCTCGATGCGTTCGGCATCTTGATGGACTTTGTACAAATCAAATACATGATAGCTTGGTGTTTTGACCATCTTTTCGCCATCAGTCAAAATCATTGCCTGCAAAACATTCACTGTCTGGGCAATGTTTGCCATGTGCACTCGTTCTGCATGCTTATGAAAAATGTTTAAGGTGATAGCAGCTACCATTGCATCACGAATCGTGTTTTGCTGATATAAGAATCCTGGATTCGTTCCGGGTTCAGCAGAAAACCAAGTTCCCCACTCATCAACAATGATGCCCACCCGTTTTTCAGGATCATATTGATCCATGATCGCACTGTGACGCGTAATCAATTCATCCATATGCGCAGCTTTTTGACAGGTAATAATCCATTCTGCTTCATCGAATGCTAACGCACTACCTTTTTTCTCCCACCCTTGGGGATGGACATAATAATGTAAGCTCAATCCATCCATCAGCCAATGGGCATTCTTCATCAACGTTTCTGTCCAGTGGTAGTCATCAACATTTGCTCCGCCAGCCACTTTGTATATTTTTTGATCACCGTATTGACGAACGTAAGTCTGATACCGACGATAAAGATCAGCATAATATTCTGGACGCATATTTCCACCGCAGCCCCAATTTTCATTTCCTACACCGAAAAATTTCATGCTCCAAGCTTCTTCATGACCATTTTCTCGACGCCAATCTGCCATTGGAGAAATTCCGTTCATGGTAATGTACTCGACCCATTCAGACATTTCTTGGACTGTCCCACTGCCGACATTTCCATTGACATATGCTTCACATTCCAGTTGTTTGACCAATTCAAAGAATTCATGTGTCCCAAAATGATTATTTTCAGTCACACCCCCCCAGTGAGTATTGACGATCGTTTTTCGATTTTCTTTTGGTCCAATACCGTCTTTCCAATGGTATTCATCGGCAAAACAGCCACCTGGCCAGCGTAAAACTGGAATCTTGATATTCTTCAAAGCTTCCACAACATCCGTACGCATCCCATTCTTGTTTGGAATAGGAGAATCTTCTCCTACGTATAATCCTTCATAGATACAACGGCCGAGATGTTCTGAAAAGTGTCCGTAAATATATTTGCTAATCGTTGTTCCTGATTTTGTATTTAGAATTTTGATTGTCATCTAACTCACCATCTCTTCAGATTTTGTTATCGCTACTGGCTCTCCAAATATAGGAAAGCCATCTTTATCCCAAGTGAAGCTCTGTGCCATCGCATGTCGATTAGGATTTGCCAAAGGATCTCCAGACTGATTTTTTTCTGGTCGTGCATGATAGACTAAAATATCTTCACCCTCTAAGCCTGTAGTAAAAGAATTGTGCCCAGGACCATATTGACTATTTTTCTCAGATGATTTGAAAACAGGCTCTGCTTTTTTATGCCAAGAAAAACCATTTAATAAATCACTATCTTCATCTGCCCAAAGCAAACCCATCGCATAGTTTTCATCGGTAGCACTTCCTGAATAAGTAATGAATATCTTCCCATTTCTAGTAATCACTGCTGGACCTTCATTAACCATAAAACCAATCTTTTCCCATTCAAATTCTGGAACAGAGAGTAATAACTGTTTCCCAGTTAGAGTCCAAGGTGTTTTCATTTCTGACAAATAAAGATTTGAGTTCCCTGGGATTCGCGGATCTTGTTGTGCCCAAACATAATAAAGTCTTTCGCGATGCGAAAATACCGTGCCATCCAAACTAAAACTTTCAAACTGGGTCTTAATCTGCCCTTTTTCAGTCCAGCTTCCTTCAAATGGATCATCATGTTCATTTTCAATAACAAACATTCGATGGTGATGGACTTCATTGCGAATCGTACCATGATCACTAGCAGCAAAGTAGATATACCATTTCCCCTGAATGAAATGAATTTCTGGTGCCCAGATTAGTTGGCTCATGGGACCATCTTTATGTGCCCGCCAAACATTTTTTGTTTCAGCTTTCTCTAAGTCATTCAATGATTTTGCTCGCCTAATTTCAATCGATTGATAACCTGGTACTGAACCAGTAAAATAATAATACCCATCACTATGATGGTAGACCCAAGGGTCGGCTCGTTCATACACAATTGGATTTATCAAATCATTCGTTGTTTTTTTCAGCATATCTTATCCCTCATTCTCTACAATAAATAGCGGAACACCTTCTTCAGAAATTCCTGTAAATGTCATCACTTGTTTTCCTTGGTTTTCATCCCAAGAAAAAATAAATTTCCCTTTGTATTCAATATCGTCAAGGATGAGTAGTGAATCCTTTGAAATATTATCCTCTGCTAACTTCCATAATCCAGAAACAGCCCCGGAAACTTTTTTATCCTTACTTAAATTGATTTTTAGTGGTGCTTTTGCATCATCAGTAATCAACTTATCAAAATGGATCAATCTGTATTCTCCGCTAATTTGATCATCCGAGTAATCAGCTATTTTTTCGTTACTGTACCTTAAAGGAGAGACAACAGGCCATCCATCTTCAGTAAAATACATTTGGTGTACTCTTACCGAATGATTTTCTCCACTATTTGGAAAACGCGTATGAAAAATCAAAAAATATTCTCCTGTTTTTTCATCATAGTAGGATGAATTATGCCCAGGTGAGATATAACCGGCATTTGTTAATCCGTCATCTTCTTCATATAAAAAATTTCCGATGAGCTTGGTTCCAAAACTCTGAATGCTTGTGTCATCAAATTGTGTGCCATATTTTCCTTTCACCTCACTCATCGCATTTCCTTGAATATCTTCATAGGGTCCATCTGGCTGCTTTGAATGAGCAACTCGAATGTTGTAGCCCCCATTTGCATCAAGTCCACCAAAAGAGGTGAAAAGATAGTAATAGCCAGTTTCAGAATTATATTGAATATAGGGTGCCTCAATGCGGCTATGATTTCCTCCCAAAAGGTGTTTTCCATAAGTATTTTGTTCTTTAGGCAACCCTGTCTCATCATCCATCTCTAAAATGAAAATACCGCCAGAATAAGAACCGTAAACCATCCATAGTTTCTCTTCATTGTCATAAAAGACGTGAGGATCAATCACATTGGGGTGAACTGCGGCATTGTATTCTTTCCCAAATTGAGGTGAAGTTCCTGAATACAAAAATGACTTTACTTTTTGATAGGGTCCTTCGATAGAATCAGATATAGCAACGCCTAAAACTGAAAGCGGGGAAGATCCTTGACAAAAGCAATAATACAAGTAATATTTACCATTTTTAAATTGCTGAATGTCACTTGCCCACAATGTATCTGTTTGAGCATAGTCAAACTCATCAGCAAGTTCTTCACGAATATTATTGAAAAGCGAACTATCAGCTACCGAATTTGAGAGTTGTTTCCATTGAATCAAATCATCTGATTTTGCGAATTGCATATGAGAACCAATAATATAATATGTGTCTTTATCTCTAATGATCGATGGGTCATGCACACTAACATCTGCATATTCTGGTCGTTCAATCACTTGCTCCGCTTCTTTCACCTGACAACCAGCAAGCAGTAGCATCACTCCAGCAAGGAAAAATCTTTTCATATAGATCTTAACAACCCTTTCTTTTGATAACCTGAGATCAGACATTTGCTAGCTACATAAAAGAACAATGGACTAGCCACAAAAAAGAACCAGTGATAAGCCAAGCTCAAAACTGCAAAAGAGAGGATCATAACTACGCACATTAGTGAACGACCGGGCAAAACTATTGGACTTACTAGCGAGAAAGCTATTTTTTTCAACCAACTGTCTCCACTCATCTCTGTCGCTAAAATCAAATTCAAAAGAACCAATAAGAGATAACTCATCATGATCAAGATTGGCCATTGGAAATAAGCTCTCATGATACTACTTTGCTGAATGAATACTAATTCAACATAAAAAAGTGAAAAAAGGATTGGAAAAACAATCACTCGCCATTGGAAAATTTTGATGGAGCGGATATATTCTTGCCAATATTTTTGAAAAATTTCACTGTAAGAGTAATAACCAGTGAACAGGTCCTGCTTATTTAAAAGCTTAAGTACCGCTCTTGTACTTGGGACTAAGCCAGCAAAGAAAAATCCGGCAATAATGCCAAGGAGCCATAATATATTCAATTCAATAAAAAGGATGACCACATTGATCCAATGCATTGCCTTAATAAACATTTTTTCACCCTTTCATACCAGAAAGCGCTACGGATTCAATAATTTGCTTCTGGAAAATAATAAATACGACTAATACTGGCAACAATGAAACAACGGAAGCTGCCATGATCAATGGATAATCTGTTTGAATCGCATAAGCTGCATTTAAATTAGCAATGACTACTTGTAACGTCTGTTTTTCTGGACTATTTAGATAAATCAATGGCGCTAAATAGTCATTCCAAGCTCCCATAAACCAGAGAATGAATTGTGCAGCAATTGCTGGACGGATCAACGGAAAGATTAACTGAAAAAATGTTTGTAAGTATCCTGCGCCATCGATTTTTGCTGCTTCCACGATAGAATCAGGAATATTGGAAAGATACTGCCTCAAGAAAAAGATCATGGTAATATTCCCAAACATGCCTGGTATGATCAATGGCAACAATGTATCGACCCAACCAATTTTCGAAAACATCATAAATTGTGGAATCATGACAGCTGGATATGGAATCATAAGCGCTGCTAACAAAAGTAAAAATAAAACATCCTTGAAAGGCATACGTAATTTTGCAAATGAAAAGGCAGCAAGGCTGGAAGTCAATGTTCCAATGATGGTGACCGAAAGAGAAACAATCACCGTGTTTTTGATACCTGAGAATAATGTATCTAGTTCAGACAAGCGCTTGTAGGCATCAAATCGAACTGGATTTGGAATCCATTGTGGAGGCAACTGAAAAACTCCAGCTTTATCTTTTAATGACGTAGAGATCATCCACAAAAGTGGTCCCACCATGATGATAGCTCCAAGGGATAAAATCAAAACGATGAGCATATTACTTAGTTTAATTTTTTTCATCATTTCTCCTCCTAGTCCAACTTGTAGCTTGAACGATTATTCATATAAAATTGAAATGCTGTAATGCCAAATACTAATATAGCTAAAATCAGTGCCATACTGCTGGCATAGCCCATCTGCCAATTTTTGAAGGCTTTTTGCCAGATATACCAGACTACAGTGGCACTACTATATTGTGGTCCACCTGTAGGTGTCATGATATTGATTTCTGTAAAAATTTGAGATCCACCAATGATATTTGTTACTACCAAAAAGAAAGTAACAGGTCGAACCATGGGCCAAGTAATATTTCGGAACTTTTGAAACGATGAAGCACCATCTAACTCAGCCGCTTCATAAAATGTCTTAGGAACACTTTGGATTGCTGCTAAATAAAGAAGCATAGAATAGCCTAATCCTTTCCAAACAGACATGATAATGATAGCTGGCTTAACAGTAGCGGGATTTTGTAACCAATTAGGACCGCTTATCCCAAAAATAGCTAACACTTGATTGACCAATCCAAAATCCCCGTTATAAGCCCATTGCCATAAAATAGAAATTGCGGCCAGAGAAGAAATAACTGGAATATAATAAATTGTTCGGAAGATGGTCGTTCCTTTGATACCTCGACTTAATGCAGATGCCAACATGAAAGAAAGAATCAAGCCAATCGGAATTCCGAACATCAAAAATACAGTATTGTACATCGTTTTATAAAAATATTCGTCATTAAATAGTTTCCGGAAATTTTCTAATCCAACAAAGTTCATTTGTCCCAACCCATTCCAGTCAGTAAATGCGGCATAAGCTGAATAAACTAACGGAATAAGCGAAAATAAGATAAACCCAATGATAGGAAGTAGGACAAATAAAAAAGCAACCCGATGTTCTTTAGCATATAAACTACTTTTGTTTGATTTTCTTTTCTTTATTTCAACTTGTTCCATCGAAAAGCCCCTTCTCAACTAATATTTAGGGCCATAACAGGGGTGTCTTAAACTGACAAGTACTCGACCTCTCTGTCTTTTGACATCTGTCATAGCCCTGGTGACTTATTTTGCCGTTTCTTGTTGCTGAAGTGCGGCATCCAATTTAGCTTGCATCTTTGGTTGTACTTCTTTCACATAATCTGCAGCAGTTTGGTCGCCATCTAGTACCGGTTGAATATTGATGAAAAACTCATCGTACCACTCAGCATTATAAGTAGTTGCTGCTGGCATAGCTCGACCATAGTCTTGAACAATATCCAAGAACTCTTGCTTATTTGCAGGGACACTTTCAGTGTCTGATGCCCATTCTTCTGCCATATCGATCAAGTTAGGAATTTGAATTTGTGCATCTACCAATTGTTGTTGACCGTCTTCTGAAGCACTCAAGTATTCTACAAGCTTCACTGCTTCATCTGGGTAATCTGTCTTACTCGCTACACCAATCCCCAAAGAACCGACGTATGTTGCTGATTTACCAGTTGATCCCGCTGGCCATGGGATCAAATCATATTCGAAATCTAATCCTGCATAGGTGCTCATATCCCATGGACCGACAGGGAAGAATGCAATTTCGCCATTCATCCAGCGTTGATACGTATCCAAGGTTTGTGCATCAGAGATCGACGGTGTTAGTTCATGAACGTTTTGTAAGTCGGCAAACCATTGTAATGCTTCCGCAAATTCTGGTGTATCCACAGTCACTGTATCTTTGTCTTCATTGATCCAATCTCCACCATTGCTCCATACAAATGCTTGAAGACTCCAATTGACATTAAAGCCAGTTGCCCATTGATCCATTTTTCCATCGCCATCTTTATCTTTTGTCAGCTGTTTCGAAACATTGACAAAATCATCCCATGTATACGGAGTGTCTGTGTCGGGTAAGTCAATTCCAGCCTCTTTGAACATATCCTTGTTGTATCCCAAAGCAAATGGACCGACATCTTTAGGTAGTCCGTAAAGTGCACCTTCACCTACCTTCTCACCATCGTAGCGGTAACTATTCACTCCATATTCCCAAATATTTGACAAATCAAAGTCGGAATTTTCGATTTGATCGGTTATATCAAGTAAAACACCGTTATCTACATAAGCCATTAAATTCCCTTGTTCTACATAAAAAACATCAGGCATATTACCACCTGAAATTGCGGCTTGCAGTTTTGTAGCATACTGATCGGCATCTGTTGCAATTATTTTAACGCTTACGTCATTTGCTTCTTCAAATTGTTTAATAGCTGTTTCATAGGCTTTCTTTTCATCTTCACCGCCACGGAACATAAAAGTGATTTCCTTTTTTCCGTTGTCATTGTTCGCATTACCACCACTATTTCCACATGCTCCTAAGATCAAACCGCTCAAACCCAATAATGCGCCAGAAAAAAGCAACTTTTTGATTTTCATTTTTTTCATCCTTTCAGATTTAACCTCTAAATTATTTGTAATCGATTTATGAAGTGCGTCAAAAACTTTCCTCTATAGATAAGTATGATAAGTGTCACTTTCTACAAAGATTTTTGAGGAAATAATACCTATGTGATTTTGCTACAAACTGTTTTTACTGTTCTTCCTCCTCATTTACAATAATTTATTTAAAACAAATGATAAAAGCAGCGTTTGCAAACACTTTCAATTTACAACTAAATAATAACTTTATTTGTAATCGCTGTCAACAATATTTTAATTAAATAAAACTAAATAATATACCTATTAATTAATATTTATATTAATAGTAACT